>Ga0082207_1000012_pt1 | contig 132684 bp, 119 predicted proteins | sample LakMenEpi10Aug09_FD_71540 | JGI IMG/M metagenome (GOLD analysis project Ga0082207, IMG submission 71540) | reverse complement strand
ATTGGGATCAATTTCACACTGAACACTAGGAGATTCTTTGATTTCTCCTTCAATAAAAACCTCTACAATTGCCCCTAATTGAGAAATGCGATCGCGAAAAGTTTCCCAGGTTTCATTCGGGGCTTGAAAACTTAATTTATCCCAGTAATTTTTAAGAATTTTCGCCCTTTCATCAAGGTTTAAATCTTTCAAAGGTCTTAAATCTAATAGGGCATTTCCTTCTCCAGAAAATCCCTGATTGAGTTTAACCACAATTCGGTTTAAGTTCGGTTGACGACTCCATAACTCCAAGGTTACTTTAGTTAAATCTTCAGTATTAAAAACTAAACCACTACCGTCGGGATGGGGAATACCTGCTTCAGCAAAGATTTGCCGACTGCCACTTTTAGTTCCCCAATAATTTAAGTCAGGATCAACCCCAAATAATGGGATATCTAATTGTACAGATAATTCCCGTTCTAGGGGTGTGGAATTAAAACAAATCATGTAGGATTGATTCGGTCTTAAAACTTGATGAATTCGAGAAATTAAACGCGGACGTTCTAAAATTTTTTGGGTTAAAGGTTTGGGAGAAGTATCATAGGTTGAAAATAACAATAAACGATCCCGAATATGACTAATAGGAATTCCGGGCATTAGGTGTAAATAATAATCAATTACGGTGGGGTGAATGGGTTGGGAAGATACATAAATTAACCGCATTCTAGGATTTCGTAATCTAATTAAAGAAAACAGTAATCGTTCTTCATATTGATGGGCCCCAGGAATTTTTTCTAACTGGTGGTTATCTAAACTCAACGACGGAATCACTACGACATCTTGATCATCTAATTCTTGATCGCTTAAGGTTTGAAAGCGTTGGCGAAGTTGAGTTTGCAGTTCTCGAAACCGTTGAATAGTATTTTCCTGGGAGTGATGCAATACAACCATAACTCTAACCTATTGAACCCGATATCTCTATGTTAGTTCAGGTGATTAACCTGATAGCAGTTTCGAGAAGAATTGCAAGATTTTGTTACTTGAGTTCCCAGAGTTGTGATTGTTGATCAACTTTTTCTAATTGATAGTTTTCATTTTTAATGATTTGGCGTAATTCCTCGGAGGGATTAAGAACGAAAACTTTTGGCCCTATGGGGAGTAATAATAGATTGGGTTCGGAATTAACCATCATTAGTTTAATATCAGGGTTTAATTCATAACTTAGAGAAATAATATTCCCTAAATTTGTATAATCACTCCCGCGATCAACAATGAGAGTGGCAGATTTATTTTTATTTAATTGTTGAACAATTTGAGGATTTTCAGAACTGGGAATTTGATGCCACCAGCTTTGAGAATTAGCACTCATACTAATAGAAATTAAGCTAAATGTAAAAACTATGGCTAGGAGTGATCGCCAAAATATTTCTCCATCAATTAAGGAATTTTTATTATTTTTAATATGAGTAGAAAACAAATAAGCAATGGATAATTGAACGCCAGGAAAACAGGAAATTAAAAAGCGAGTTACCCCGGAACGTCCTCCCCCTAAAAGCACATCGGGTAAGGCTAACATGAAAAAGGGAACTAAAATAGATGTCCAAATAAATAGGCGAGTTTTTCGATTAGTTTCTTGACTAATTTTAAATAATGCCACCACAATCAATATCACAAAAGGAAGTCTAAGTAAATACATCTGAATACTGTTGAAATCGAAATTTATATCAACTAATACAGAAGTAAAACTCAAAATCCAAAACTTGCTTAAATTTAGTAAACTGGTGGGATAACTCGACAAATTAGTAACATCCATCACCCGTTGTAAATTATTGATTAAAATAATTAACCAAGGACTAAAAGCCAAAATAGCGATCACAATAGCACCTAAAAATTCCAATAATAACTGATAAAAAGGAAAGCGTTTTCGTTTTCCAAAAGATCGTGAGGACTCCATACTCAGTAACAGAATATAAGCCCCATGACCCATCATGGTTAACCCGAATAAAACATGGGTATAGAGTCCAAAAATACAGGCTAAACTATAACCCGCCCAAAATAGCGGATGTCGCCAACGAATTGCTTTGAGTAAAGCATAACCACTGGCAATTACCAGTAAGGTGAATAAACTATATTGTCGGGCGGTTTGAGCAAATAAAATATCAAAGGGAGATAGGGCTAAAAAAGCCGTAGCTAGTAAAGCGGTTTGTGGAGATTGAAATAATTCCCAAGCCAATAAATACATAAAAGGCAGGGAAATTAAACTAATTAAAACGGGTAAAAAGCGAGAAGTAATTATGGAATGACCGAATAAAAACATCCCAACCCGTGCTAATAAAAAATAAAAGGGAGAATGTTGAGGATCTTCTGTAGCTATGGAATTGAGGGTATCTAGGGGGGTACTACCCGGTTTAAGTTGTTGATATTTGAGGAGATCAATGGGGGAAACCATACGATTTTGATAGAATTCATGAGCAAATTCTTCACCCGTATATCCAGCGGCTCGCAAGGTAGTATAAACTTCATCATGCCAATAGATTTTTCCATCTAAAGCCACAAATCGAAAGGCGATACCAATGACAATAACAATTATTAAAAATAACCTCAGAATTTGAGGACGAATTCTTTTAAAAAAGTTCCAGAGACGCCACATAAAATCTGTTTAAATTAAGTTGGATTTATAAAATTTAATTTTAAAGCTTCTGACTAAAAAAAGCAGGGAAATCCCCTGCTTGAATTTGGCTCAAGTTCTAAAATAGTTTTAAGAAATTAGCGAGTTAGGGGATGATTCATGTCGCCCTAACTCATTCCATCTCAAACCCTACTTAGTATAAAGAGCTACTGGGTTTGTGGACGATGAAGCTTAACACTTGGCATTGCTTCACGTTATCAAAACCCATCACACGGATATAGGATTTAGAATTTTCTTGGCGGCAAGCTTGAACTTCATTCAAAACTTCTTGAGAAGTAGTGGCATTGAATAAAGGCAGTTTCCACAGCGTCCAATAATGTTGGGTGGGTTCGGAAGATTCGCTAAACTCCACACCGGGGATATATCCTTGATCCAGAATATATTGGACTTGCTTGACGATTTGAGCATCGGTCAAGGGGGGAAGATAGGATAACGTTTCAAAACGACGTTCTTTTGGTAATGTCCGCATTGTTGTTTCTAAAGTTAAATCCACTAAAGGTTAATAGGCGATCGCAGTGGTCATCATCCTTGAAACTCACCGCAAGTCGGGGTTCGGTTCTGAATCGGTTTGTAATTCGATTTCTGGGTTAGATTCAACACTACTCAGTTGCGTAATTCGTTCTAAATACTGGCGCCGATAATCTATATTGGCTTTTTGAATATTTTCACGAACCATTTCCGGTAAATAATCGGCTACTTCCTGCACGAGATGTTCCCGTACCGTCATCATCCGAAACGCCATCTCCTGATTTTCTTGGAGCATTTCCTGTAGATAGGCTTCTCCGTCCTGAATCTTCCCGGTTGAGGAAAATTCACTCAGCCAGATCGCTTGTCCAGGGTTAGTTTCCCATAGTTGATCCGTGATAATCCTTACAGCCTGATAGGTCAGGTAACTTGCCAGCACTTTTGATGTTTCTTTCGCAACTTGTTTGATGTCCATAGGCTGACCCTAACCCTCTTGATGATGGATTTAGATTTTAGATTTTGGATTGAGTTGTAACCACAACCGACCTGACTTGTCAAGTCTGACCCACAATCCAAAATCCTCAATCTTCAATCTTCAATCTGGAATCAATTAGACGGTATCCATTGACTCGAACTCAAACTTGATTTCTTTCCAGAGTTCGCAAGCAACGGCCAGTTCAGGAGACCATTTGCAAGCTTCACGGATGACGTCGCCGCCTTCACGCATCAGGTTACGACCTTCGTTACGCGCTTGAACACAAGCTTCGAGGGCCACACGGTTAGCGGTAGCACCAGGAGCATTACCCCAGGGATGTCCGAGGGTTCCACCACCGAACTGTAAGCAAGAGTCATCGCCGAAGATTTCCACCAGGGCGGGCATATGCCAAACGTGAATCCCACCGGAAGCCACGGGCATAACACCAGGCATAGAAGCCCAATCTTGGGTGAAGTAGATCCCACGAGAGCGATCAACCTCAACGTGATCTTCACGCATCAGGTCAACGAAGCCCATGGTGATGCCTTTTTCCCCTTCGAGTTTACCCACAACGGTTCCCGAGTGCAGGTGGTCACCACCAGACATCCGTAAGCATTTGGCTAACACACGGAAGTGAATCCCGTGATTTTTCTGACGGTCAATCACAGCGTGCATCGCACGGTGAATGTGCAGCAGAATGCCATTGCGACGACACCATTTGGCCAAGCTGGTATTAGCAGTGAAACCACCTGTAAGGTAGTCGTGCATGATGATCGGGGTTTTGATTTCTTTAGCGAATTCAGCCCGTTCCATCATTTCTTCGCAGGTGGGGGCGGTCACGTTTAAGTAGTGGCCTTTGATTTCCCCGGTTTCTGCTTGAGCTTTTTCGATGGCTTCTTGAACGAACAGGAAGCGATCGCGCCAGCGCATGAAGGGCTGGGAGTTGATGTTTTCGTCGTCTTTGGTGAAGTCTAAACCACCGCGCAGAACTTCATAAACGGCGCGACCGTAGTTTTTCGCAGACAGACCGAGTTTGGGTTTAATCGTACAACCGAGCAGAGGACGACCGTATTTGTTTAATTTATCGCGCTCAACGGTAATCCCGTGAGGAGGGCCTTGGAAGGTTTTCAGGTAAGCGATGGGGATGCGTAAATCTTCTAAACGCAGTGACCGCAGGGCTTTGAAACCAAATACGTTACCGACTAAAGATGTCAGTAAGTTGGTAACGGAACCTTCTTCAAACAGATCCAGAGGATAGGCAACGTAGCAGATATATTGGTTATCTTCACCGGGAACGGGTTCGACTTCATAGCAACGACCTTTATAGCGGTCGAGGTCAGTCAGTAAGTCCGTCCACACCGTTGTCCAAGTTCCAGTCGAGGATTCAGCAGCAACAGCAGCACCAGCTTCTTCCGGGGGGACTCCAGGTTGAGGACTCATCCGAAAGGCAGCCAGAACGTCTGTATCTTTTGGTGTATAGTCAGGCGTGTAATAGGTCAGTTTATAGTCCTGTACACCAGCTTTATAGCCAGACTTGGACTTGGTTTGTGTTTGAGAGTAAGACATATCTCCCTTAAAGCTCCCTTTGTTTAGGAATCGATTATTTTATGCACGGATTGGCAATTGATTAAAATAGTATCAAGAAACGAGTCATTGCAACGTTGAATATTTTTAATATTTTTATAACATTTGTTTATATTTCTTCTTGTTTTGCCAGATTTACCTCAAATCCCTGTTATTTTTTCGCTTACATATCACCAAAATGACTTTTTTTATATTAAGTCTTATGAAATAAATTCTGGATAACAGAATAAGTGATTTTACTTAACTATTTTCTAAAATTTAGATTGCACAATCATAGTCTTTTGTCAAGCAGAACATCATCAGTAATTCCGTATTTTAAATTCAGGTTAGGCGATGAAAATTAAGTCTTGTCCACTTCAGATTGGTAGTAGTTTAAGTCTCAAGGTTTATAAATAGTATATAGTCTATAGTAAATTAATTAATGATTGATTGAAGTCTATTAAAACAAAACTGGGTGATCCGTAAGACTGTTCGTTAAGATGGTGGTTAACTCAATACCAATCACTGTTCACCGCCCATTGTGACTTCACCCACCATCCATTGTATTAATCCCCAATGCTCCCATCCCTCAAATCAACCTTGGGGGAATAAATTTTGTCAGAGTTGCGGCGCCCCCCTACAACTCAACCAACGCTATATTCCCTTACATAATTTAGGGACTGGGGGGTTTTCCCGTCTTTATACCGTCTGGGATCTCAAAACCCAAACCGAAAAAGTCCTGAAAGTCCTGCTGGAACCCTCCCCCAAAGCCCTAGAACTCTTTGAACAAGAAGCGGAGGTTTTAGCCCAATTACGCCACCCAGGAGTGCCTAGGGTCGAAGCAGATGGCTATTTTTATTTAAAAAAACGTAACGTCTCCGAAGGCCATCTTCCCTGTTTGGTAATGGAAAAGATTCATGGCCACACCCTACAGGAAATTTTAGGGCAATATCCCCAAGGCTGTCCCGAAGACTGGGTGATCAGTTGGCTTTCCCAAGCCTTAGATATCCTACGGGAATTGCATGGCTATCAAATTATTCATCGAGACATCAAACCTTCAAACCTGATGTTACGGATGACATCTGGCGGCAAGGGGGGCCAAGTTTCGGACACCCAACTGGTGATGATTGACTTTGGAGGTGCAAAACAAATTGGCCCTATCCCCCATGGCGATCGCGAAAGTAGCCCCCGCAGTAGCACCCGCCTAATTTCCGCCGGATACAGTCCCCCGGAACAGGTGATGGGGGCGATGGTTGGGCCAGCCACGGATTTCTACGCCTTGGGGCGCACCTGTATTCATTTATTAACTGGTCAATTTCCCGGGGATTTAGATGATGCTTACACCGGGGAATTACGTTGGCGAGAAAAAGCCCAGGTGAGTCCTGGGTTTGCTCATTTATTAGATCGGATGGTGCAACTCGATCCCCGTCAACGTCCCCAAACCGCTAAAGAAATTCAAACGGATATTTTTAGAATTATTCGACAGAAAAAACATCCTCGACGAATGATGTCTTCCCATCAACGGTTTCTTGATACCCTGACAACGACTTTAATTAAATGGGATAAAAAATTAATTCAACTGGTATTTGGACTAGGAAAATTAACCATACATTCTGTTCGGGGTTTAGTCGAAACCAGTTGGGAAATTGCCTTAACCACAACCGGATCAATTGTAGGAACAATAATTGGATCAATATTAGTTTTTTGTTTTCCGGGATTAGCAGACCAAATTACTCCAGTTTTAGACCAAGTATTACGCCAGATTTTACCGAATGATTCCCTAACTTTAGATAATGATCCCATAATTTTAGGTGCGGAAGTATTGGTTTGGGGATTCGCCGGATTAGGCGCCGGAATTGGATTAACCAATGCTGGAGGGTTTGGTCAACGTCGCCGTTATTGGTTAGCTGGAATCATGGGAATATTAGGTTATATTGTGGGGGGAGCTAGTGGACAACTGATTAATCAGTTGTTAGAAAATACAAAAGATACAGATATTGCGGGATGGGAAGAATTGTTTCATCAACTCCCTTTCGGAATAGCCGCCGGGTTAGTAACTTTAGGTTTAGGGTTACGCAGTGATCAAATATTTCAGGGGATATTTGTTTTATTAACCGTTACTACTATATTTTTGGGTTTTAATCAATTTCATATTTTTTTGCCTCAAGAGATGTTAAAGTTTCCTACCGAAATGCAAAACTTTAATTTACCCCAATTTCGGCATAATTTAGGGTTTATGGCCTTACTCAGTGGCGCAACAGCTTTCTGTTTGGGGATAACTCACTATTTTATTCTTCCCCTATTGCGATGGTTTAGAAATTAGTTATAGTTTTCAGATTCCGACAGATTGAAATCTGTCGCTACACAGACGAAACCCGCCGACGCGGGTTTTGAAATCAAATATTCCTCGCTAGATTATATAGTTTAAATACCAAACTATTTTATTTCTTTTTAATTTCAGCTTTTGGAGATTCATCAGGAATAGTATACTTTAACTCCCCATCTTTCTGAACTTCCAGTTTAACTCCTAATTTAGTTAATTCTTGAATCGCTCTTTTTCTAACTAGCTTATCTTGTGTCGCACTATAAACCATCAACCAAGATTGAATGCGGATTAATTTATTATCGGGATTTTTTCTTAAAATTTCAGCAAATTCTCGTAAACGAGGAGCAAAATCTTGATCCGGTGTTCCTTCTGCCCATTTTGCTGCCATTTCATGGGATTTAATTGCAGCCTGAGTATCACCAATTAATAATAATTCATCAACCCCTTTAGTTCTCCAAACCAACCAAGATCGAGGATTTTTTTCTGGAGAAATAGACTTTAACCCCTGTTCTATCAGTTTAACTGTTAAATCAGGTCGGGCTTGGTAAAAAGAAACCGATGTCGATAAAAAATTATACATTTCCACCCAAAGGGGATCGTGAGCCACGATGACCTCGAAATAATTATCTAACAGTTCATAATCTGTTTGCTCACGGGCTAAATTATCCCCAAAATATTGTAGAAAGTTTAAAAATGTCCAACCCGCCAGTAAATTCCCATAACCCAATGTGGGTGATTTTTTTAGTAATCCTAACCGCGCCGCCTCCCTTTCTTTCTGTTGTTGGGCTGCGATTATAGCTTCCTTATCCAATTGTGCCGTTTGCACCCGAGAAACTTCCAACCCGCCCGGAGCATAGAGCTGTATTCCCATAATACTGACTAAGGCGATTCCAGCGATCGCCATCGGCATCAGAAAAGATAATCCTTTTGGCAAAGCAGACTTAACTAAAAGACGAACCACAATTTTTGCTAGAACTCCTGGTGCTTTTGCAATAATACCATGAATTTTTTGACCCGATTTAATAGTAACCCTACCCGTCCAATTCTAAGTCGAGCTATAATCAGAGCAGCTAAAACAATTTAGTCAGGAAAATCGACACGCCATTATGAGGGAGCAACTAGAGGTTTTTTTCAGGCAACGATTTTGCATCCCCTAAATTTGGTAATGGGTCAGATCGGGATCTGGCATGACTTGATTGTTGTCAATCCCTCTTAAATCGGGAAAAATTGCGTGGGAAAACAGTAAAGATCACCAATCTTAACCCGTTTTTTCCTTTAGCCAGTCAATTCAGAATCAGATCACTTTAAAATTAAATCTAGGCTTTCAATCCTAACTCTAACGAGAAGTTAAGGATATCAAGCGATATAGGGAGACTCAATGAATCAAAACGTTAAACGCTTTTCTCCGCTCCGTCAGGCCTTATTTACAGGCGCGATCGCAGCCGTTACCGCTTTCGTCATGCCCGCTTGGAGTAGTAGCGTCAGTGCCCCCCTCAAAGATAGTCCTAAAGCCGTATTGGATGAGGCTTGGCAGCTTGTTTTTCGAGAATTTGTTGATGGGAAGTTTAACCAAGTTAACTGGCAAGCCCAAAGGGAAGAACTCCTGAGCAAGAACTATACTTCCCGGGAAGAAGCCTATACAGCCCTGCGAAAAGCCCTAGAAAAACTCCAAGATCCCTATACCCGCTTCATGGATCCCAAACAGTATGAAGCGTTGACGAATCAAACAGCCGGGGAACTTTCTGGGGTGGGAATGCAGTTGACCCTGGATGAAAAAACCAAAGCGATTACCGTTGTCGAACCGATTAAAAATTCTCCGGCCATCAAGGCGGGAATTCAGTCGGGGGATCGGGTACTTGCTATTGATGGAGTCTCCACCACGGGTATGACCGTGGAACAAGCGGCCAATAAAATTCGGGGGTCTGTTGGCACAAATGTCAATTTACGCATGGGACGGGAAGGAGAAAAAGAATTTGATTTGACCCTGACTCGCGCCCGAATTGAATTAGAAACCGTTACCTATCGTGTCAATAACGAAGGAAATCGCAAAATTGGTTATATTCAACTGCGAGAATTTAATTCCCATGCAGCCGAACAAATGCAAGCTGCGATTCAAGCCTTAACCAAAGAAAATGTTCAGGCTTTTGTTCTGGATTTACGGGGAAATCCTGGGGGATTATTGCGTACCAGTATTGATATTGCTCGGATGTGGATGGATACGGGGGCAATTGTGAGTACCGTTGATCGTAATGGCAAAACCCAGGAAATTCGTAATAACCGCACCTCGATCACAAAATTACCTGTTGTCGTGTTAGTCGATAGTAATTCTGCCAGTGCTAGTGAAATTTTAGCCGGAGCATTGAAGGATAATCAACGGGGTGTGGTGATGGGAACTCAAACCTTTGGCAAGGCTTTAGTCCAATCGGTGTTTTCCCTGTCCGATGGTTCCGGGTTGGCGGTGACAATCGCCCATTATTACACGCCCAATGGTATTGATATTAGCCACAAAGGGGTCACTCCTGATGTTAAAGTCGATATCTCCGATGATCAGAAAAAACAATTGGCTACTGATCCGAAGTTAATTGGGACACCCCAAGATCCTTTTTACGCCAAAGCCATTTCTATTCTCGCGGGGCTGGGTGGAAATCGACCCTTAGCTATTAACGAGTCTAAATAATGGGTTTGAGCTTAAGGATTATCTAAGGTTAACTGTCGAATCTGTTGAAATTGAAAATCCCGGGCTAAATATCTCAGACCGGTGGATAAAGTTTGGTGTTCCGAGGGAATTTGTTGAACTAAATGTAGAACTTCTTCTTCATCACAGAGAAGACAGGATTCTTGTAGAGCAATAATCCATTCCCTCGGCATCACTAATAGATTTTCAGGGGTTAAGGATGGGTTAGCGGGAGTATTCTTACTCCGGGCATCTAACAGTTTATTAGGTCAGGAAAAAATTGATTAGCAAATCTTATCACACTTCCGACCATTCTACGGGTCACTCCTTTTCTGTCTCTTTAGGGATGACAGCAGAAGTGATCTATGAGTTTTTCCTGCATGGGGTACAAACTTCCAGTCCAGAAGTCGTTTTAGATGGCTTTGAACAACTATTTTTCTACCTGCTGTGTCCACGCCAGCCCGAGGTGCAAAGAGCTTTAGAGACTATTTTGAGTGTGGAAACGGGAGAATCTTGCTTTCATTCAACGATTCAAAGATGTTGCTATATTCTGATTAATAATTGGTTACTTAAACGTCAGCAAAAGTTGATTAAAAACCTGATCCAAAGATTATCAAACTCCCCGGATATTTATCAAACTTGTTTATCCATTCAAGAAAGCCGACTAATTCTATGGCTGAACAACTTTTTAAACAGTGAAGATTATCAAAATTTACTCCAATGTGCGAATTTTGATCGCAATAATTGGAGTAGCCGTTATCAATCCTATTTATTAGTTCCTCAATATCTTAATCCTCGCAATTCTAGGGAACAAAAAGAAGTCGCTCGTAATTTAGCAAAACAGCTTAAAGATAAATATAAATTTGATTTGGCGATGTATATTACCCGTTTAGACTCTCCAATGGGTAAAAATCACAAACTGAATAATCCTACCCAACTTGGGGATGAAGTCATAAATTTAATTAAACAAACAATTTCTACCCAGCGTGTGTTTAATTATGGGACTCAGGCTAACTTGTTTTTACAAAATACTCAAGATTTTGATTATCAAAAATTTAAACAATGTTTGCCACAATATTTGATGTTTAATGTCAGTCAGCAATATCCGGCGAATATTCTCAGGGAAAAAATAGAAGAAAAATTGCAATCTCTGTACCGTCTCCATGATCAGAAAATTGTTAATAAGGCTCTGATTATTAGAAGTTGTAACCGACTGCTAGAGTTTTTATTAATTGAACCCGGGAAACCTCCTTCATTTTTATTTAACTTAATGATTCGTCAGGGAAGTCAACTGACCTTAGTGATTTTACTGCTGAAATTAGTATTATTGGGGAGTCCCTGTCGAACCTATTTAGAAATTTGTATTGCTAATTTGGTTCAATTCTATCAAGACCATGCAGAATTCGAGTGTCAGGGTTTAATCCAATTTTTAGAAATTTTTAATTTAGTCTTTACCTTATTTACAGAAAATATCCAATATTTTTTAGTCAAAACTAAAGATTTAGAACCCGGAACTCAGTCGGGAACAGAATTAGACACCTATCGTTTATTTTCTCAATTTAAAGGGCCAGATTTACGCCGTACCAATCTCAAAGAAATTGAGTTAAAAGGTCAGGATTTACGCGGTGCAGATTTGCGCGATATGGATTTAAAATCTATTAAACTGATTCGAGTAGATTTAAGTCTAGCTAAACTCAGCCATGCGGATTTAAGTCAGGGAATTTTTACAGAAACTAAATTTTTTATTTCTAATCTTAATTATACGAATCTGACCGGGGCTAATTTAATCAAAACAGATTTTCGTCGGGCTGAATTGAAACACGCTAACTTAACTTCTACGGATTTACAACACGCTAATTTTAATCGGGCTGATTTAATGGGAGCAATTATCATAAAAGCGAATTTACAAGAAGCGAATTTAGAAAATACTGATTTAACTGAAGTAGATTTATCAGAATCAAATTTACAAGGGACTAACCTGAATCGAGCTAATTTAAAAGGGGCTAATTTAAAAGGGGCTAATTTAAAAGGGGCTAATTTAAAAAGTGCTAATCTCGAAGGTGTGAATCTCGAAGGTGCTAATCTCGAAGGTGCTAATCTCGAAGGTGCTAATCTCGAAGGTGCTAATCTGGAAAATGCTATTTTAGAGCGGGCAATTTTATCTCAAGCTAACCTACAATCCACGAATTTATCTAATGTAAATCTCATGGGTGCAATGGTTAATCAAGCCAATTTAAGTCAGGCTATTTTAATCAATTCCCAACTGAGAGATACTAATTTAGCCCAAAGTAATCTGAGTTATGCTGATTTAACTAAAGCCGATTTAACTCGAGCTAATTTGATGCAGGTTGATTTCACTTATGCGTCTTTAAGAAATGCAATTGTTCGTCATACTAATCTCAAAGATGCGATTTTATTATATGCAGATTTACAGGGCGCTAATCTATTTCGTAGTGGGATTTCCCAAGCACAAATTGTTGGGGTTAAATTAGGGAATAATGCGGGATTATCTGATCAAACTCGAATTTTCTTGAAGGGGGAGGAGATTTAATTAAACAACGTAGTGAGGTGTTTACGCCTCTATTAAGATGCGCTTAAGCGCAACAACGGCGCGACAACGGGTAGAGACGAGCCATGGCGCGTCTCTACAGGGTAGAATTAAATCAGTTTAACTGCCCGCAGGGTAAACATGATTCCTGCTGCTGCGACTAAGGCACCCGCATAGATGACCAGGTAAGCGATCGCGCCATCGGCTGTAATCATTAGACATCTCCATAAACATTACTCTATTGAATCATGAGTGATCATTCTGTGACTATCCGTAACGGGTTAAAAATCGAATACAATTTTTAAGAATGAGTTAATAAGGAAAAAATATGGAGTCGTTGATTCGAGTTAATTTAGGTTTATTATCTTATGATATTGCCATCGGTGCAGGAAATTTAGAGCGATTGGGGGAATTACTCACGCCTTTAAATTTAGGCAAAAAAATATTATTAGTTTCTAACCCGGAAATCTTTAACTATTATGGAGAACGAACCCGCACAGCTTTAGAAAAAGCGGGGTTTAATGTGGCTATTTGTACCCTTCCCGCCGGAGAAGAATATAAAACTCCCCAAACCCTGCAAAAAATTTATGATGTGGCTTTAAAACATAAACTAGAACGTTCCTCCACAATGGTTGCTTTAGGAGGAGGAATCATTGGAGATATGACCGGATTTGCGGCGGCGACGTGGTTACGGGGAATTAATGTAGTTCAGATTCCCACTTCTTTATTAGCGATGGTCGATGCTTCTATTGGCGGGAAAACTGGGGTAAATCATCCCCAAGGAAAAAATTTAATTGGGGCGTTTTATCAACCGAAATTAGTATTAATTGATCCAGATGTTTTGCAAACCCTTCCTGAACGAGAATTTAGAGCGGGAATGGCAGAAGTAATTAAATATGGTGTAATTTGGGATCATAAATTATTTGATAAATTAGAACAATCCCAAAACTTAGATAATATTCAATCTTTGGATACTGGATTATTACAAGAAATTTTAACCCGTTCCTGTCAAAGTAAGGCCGATGTGGTGAGTCAAGATGAAAAAGAATCGGGGTTAAGAGCAATTTTGAATTATGGTCATACCATTGGTCATGCGGTCGAAAGTTTAACCGGATATACCGTGGTAATTCATGGGGAAGCAGTAGCAATTGGTATGGTAGCCGCCAGTCAAATTGCGCTTAAATTAGGATTATGGGATGAAGATAGCGATCTCCGTCAATTTGATATTATTGAAAAGGCGAAATTACCGACCCAACTTCCCCCCGGACTGAATATTGATGAAATTTTAGAGAGTCTACAAACGGATAAAAAAGTTAAAGCTGGAAAAGTCCGATTTGTTTTACCGACCCGCATCGGAGCCGCAACGGTGACAGATATTGTCACTTCTGATATAATCCGTCAGGTATTAGAAACTTCTCCCGTTCGTTGTCTAGCTTAGATGGGCAAAACGTCAAATTAATGTCATCGGATTGACACATTAACTTCATATCGTGACGATAATCTATAAATCAAAGGCAAGTTAACTCCTCACACCAAAATCACGTTTCGTTCCTCACCACTGGCTCATCACCAGTGGATTTTTTTTACTTGATTATTTGTTGTTGTACACTGGAAAACACTGCACTTCAACCGGGCTGAATTCACCCATGAGAAAATGGACTCCGATTCTACTGTTAACCCTGTATTTACTGGCGGTGGGGGTAACAATTGGACTAAAAAATCAAGATTGGATTCTGGCACAGGGGATGACATTATGGCAACAACAGCCTGCTCCTGTAACCTTGGAGCGGGTGACGGCGGAAATGGTATCTTCACCCCCAAAACCCGCAGAGGTCAAACTGGTGGACGATGAGAAACCCCCAGAACCGCCCAAGTTGAAGGAGCCAGAAGCGAAAATGATGGTTAATGCTAATAATATTCCTGTCCAGGGAACCTGCGCCCTACAACCCGACCCGAACCCCCCAGTTAATGGTAGACCTGGGCCAGCCGTTAATCCAGTCACGTTATATCGGTTTCGTCGGCCAACGGATGTGCAAACGGCCAATCTTCAAGGGGGGGCGGGTTACACTCCCAATGAATATCAAGCCATGGCGAATGCGACGAATTACGGACAAAGATTTTTATATGATATTAATGGTCAGCCTGTGAATAATGCCCCGATTGTGGTGTTACATGAAACCGTATCGGATGTTTATAGTGCGGTAAATTTGTTCCAAAATCCCCAAGCTTCGGAGGATAATCAAGCCAGTTATCATACTTTAATTATGTTAACTGGGGATATTGTTTATATTGTTCCCCCGGATTTAAGAGCTTTTGGCGCGGGAAATTCGGTATTTGCTAGTTCAACGGGAACGGAAACCGTAAAAACCCATGCTAAACGTCCACCTTCGGTGAATAATTTTGCTTATCATGTTTCTTTAGAAACCCCTGTGGATGGTCGAAATAATGCTAATTCTCACAGTGGTTATACGAATGCACAATATCAATCTTTAGCCTGGTTAGTAGCAAAAACTGGGGTTCCTGATGCTAGAATTACAACCCATGCAGCGGTTGACCGTTCAGGGGAAAGGCGAGATCCTAGAAGTTTTGATGGTCAACTGTTTTCGCAATATTTACAATCCTATACCCGGACTCAGGAAATTATGATTAGCTGTCAATCAGCTTATCTGAATTAAAATTATAATAACAGCATAGCAAAGAGCAGAAAAAACTTATGATAGCTGCGAATGAAATTTCGACAAACTTAACAATTCCGATCTTAGAAAACGGCGACAAACTAACTCGTGATGAATTTGAACGTCGCTATCAAGCAATGCCTGACCATCAAAAAGCAGAATTGATTGCAGGAATCGTTTATATGGCATCCCCTCTTAGAATCACCCAACATGGAAATCCCCATGCTCGGATTATCACTTGGTTAGGAAACTATTGGTCAGCTACACCGGGTATTGAATTGGGAGACAATGCGACAGTCCGTTTAGATGGTGATAACGAGCCTCAACCTGATGCGCTGCTAAGAATTGAACTGGGGGGACAATCCACCATTAGTGACGATGGCTATGTAGAAGGTGCGCCGGAATTAATTGCTGAAATTGCTGCTAGTACAGTCTCCATTGACTTACATCAAAAACTGCAAGTTTATCTTCACCATCAAGTACAAGAATATCTAGTGTGGCGAGTTTATGACTGTCAATTTGATTGGTTTAGATTAAATAATGGAGAATATATTCAACTTGATCCTAATATAGATGGTGTCATTTGCTCTCAAGTATTCCCTGGATTATGGTTAGATAAAGATTCTTTATTAGCCGGAAATTTAGCTCAAGTATTAGCTGTTTTACAACAGGGTTTATCAACCGGAGAACATCAAGATTTTGTCAAAAGAATGCCAGTTTGATGATCATAGCAAACTCCCAAAAATCTAAAGTGGTAGTAATTCATGAATTACCCCCACTTTATCCTTAATTGCGATCGCACTAAAACTAACACCAAATTCGACCCCGACGGAAAGGAGCATCAGGCTCTTTTCGGGCTGCAACTTCTTCTTTAACCTTTTGTGACCAAAAACCATAATCCGAAAGTCCAGTCATCATACAATCTTGTTGAATTTCTTTTTTTTCGGGTTTACCAACAGATTTAGTCACTTTATTTTCTGCCGTTGTCTTCTTTTCTTCGCTCATAATTCTCTTAACTCCTAGTTAAATTTAAGTTAGATAAACAACCTATATTAAAATCCACATCCACAACTACCAGAAGACTTAAGTTGTTGATAGCTTCTGTGAGCAAAAGCCGCCGGATCATTGTAATTTGCACCGTGTAATAATTTCAATCTAATACTAAGTAATTCTTCTTCTGTACCGTTAACCACATCTACAGAGCGATGGGGATAAATAACATCGGGTCTTTTGACTGGAGGGGAAAGGTTAGGTAATCTCATTTGATTTAATCCTTAATTGATTATTTATTTTTAATTCCCCCCATTAGTAAGGGGGGGTAGGGGGGGTTAATAAGCACTTGACCAAGAACGAACTTCACCCAAGGTGACAGGAATTGTATCACTAACATCAATAGTAAAGCGATAGATTTTTTTGGCGCGACGGCTATTTTCAGGGTCAAAGAATTTTAATTTCACATCCCAACAATCACTATCTAAACGACAGAAAGGACTCTTTTCTACGGTAATACTATCTAATTCATAACCTGCACCCACCGCTTGAGCAAAGGTTTGGGCTGCTTGGAAAGCATTAGTAGAAGCAAAATTTAAGGCTCTATCTTGAGAAGTTGTACCTAAGTTGCGTAAATCATAATAAATCCGATTTAAGAAACTGCTTAAGGTGCGGCGAATTGCATCTTCTTGAGCATCACCAGCTTCTGATTGCACACTTTCAATCGCAGCACTAACTAAAGAGTTAACTTTCCAACCGTAAAGTCCACGAGTATTATTAATTTCAATTACGGGAACAACTTGCCCTGAGAATAATTTAACACTCCGTCCGGTTAAAACACCAGGAATACTAACTCTTTGTACAAATTCAGGGCTATTTTCTTCTTGAATTTGTCCGCTTAAAAGTCCCTGTAACACTTCATAAACATCACGGGAAAAACCGCCTACGGGTTCGATCGCATAAATAGGAGTTAATTCTAAATTTAATGTCCAAATTAACGCTTTAGCTTCGGGTAAATTTTCCCCTAAATAATCCACCATTTGACGAGCATCGTAGGGATTAGCAGGAATCATTGTTCCTTCAATACTAACACCCGGCATTAACTGTTTAAAGGAATCTCTACGGGCTTCTGAACCGAAATCATAACCCAATACACCTAAAGCATAAACTAAGTTTTTGCCTTCAAGTTCGCTAGGTGCTTCACTGGCGGTAACAAAATTTGAAGTACGGTTTGACATGGTAGGTTGGTTTGTAGTTTGTTGAGGGAATGAAGGAATATTAATCGGGGTTTGGGTAGTTACAGATGCAACTATTTCATCAGGTTTGATTTCTGATGCTGTTTCTAGTTGATTATCCAATTCAGACTCGTTAATTTGAGTGTCTTGGCAACCACAACCAGAAGCTTCTACGCTTTCTAATTCTAAGTCTTCGGACATTGTTTCTCCTGTTAAGTATTCTATCGCATCAAGGATGTTTAATTTTCCCATTAAACAGCGACTTTGATCATCGGTGTCTTTAGGGTTACAAGGGGTGGCTGTTGCTAGGAGGGCAGTTTTAACTTTTTGGGGGTCAGGTTTTTCTCCTCTTTTTATTTGCAAACTCAGTAATAAAGCGGCAACTCCACTCACAATCGGAGTCGCAAAACTTGTACCACTCAATCTAATTGTACCACCGTTGGGTTTTGCTCCTAAAATATCTTTTCCAGGGGCAAGAATGCCTTGCTTTTGGTATGCGTCTCCCCAGTTACTAAAATCAACTGGTTTACCCTGATCATCCATTGCTCCCACTGCTAAAACGGTGGGTAAAGATGCGGGGACGTGCAAACATTCACAGCCATCATTTCCCGTTGCTGCGATTAGCAATACGTTGTTTTCTTGGCATAATTGAATGGCTTTTTCTAGCCAAGTATCTGCTTCTCCTGCATCAGTTAATTGTCCCGCACTAACATTAATAATATTAGCACCGTTATTAACAGCTTGCTCTATCGCACGGGATAAGTCTAATTGCGATAATTTCAAGCTTTCATCGGCAAAAACGGGAACAATTAAACCCCGACATTGGGGAGCAATTCCTGTTACGGGTGAATCATGTTGACCGAATATAATACTAGCAACATGAGTCCCGTGCGCTGACATAGAGCCATTTTGGTTGGCTTCTCCTGAGACTAAACTAGGAAGTCGGTTTAAGTCAGCACCGTCAAAACAGAGGTGATTTTGATCAACTATACCATCAAGTACAGCAACACAAATTTTAGGATCACCTCTAGTTTCTGACCATAGTTTTTTTAGTCCGGGAATGTTAGTCATTTTGGTTATCTGATTGTATTTGTTTTACCCCCCCAACCCCCCTTACTAAGGGGGGCTTTAATAAAAAACCCCCACCTCCTTTAGTAAGGGGGGCTTTAATAAAAAACCCCCACCTCCTTTAGTAAGGGGGAGCTTCTGGAAGATTTCTCAAGGATTGAATTTTATCTCTGATGATTTCACAAACTGCTGAAATATTATCATATACGTCATCATTGGTAAACCTCAGAAAAGTAATTCTAGCTGACTCGATAAACTGTTGTCTTTCTTGGTCGTATTCTTGCACTCCTTCTTGAAAATGACTGTCGCCATCAACTTCAATAGCAAGTTTAATTTCTGGGCTATAAAAATCAATAATAAATTGAGCTACACTATATTGTCGCCGAAATTTACAGTTTTCTAATTGCTTTCCTTTAAGTTGTAACCACAATTTTTGTTCCGCAGGAGTCATGTTATTGCGTAAAAATTGTCGTTTCTCTTTTTCAGAATTTCTGTTATAAAGTTCGGTCATATAGTTTAGTCATATTTAATCATAATTTTGTTCTTTAATACATAACCCCCCAACCCCCCTTAGTAAGGGGGGCTAAAAGCTTTTAATTTCCCCTGAGTAAGAGTAGCTAGGGATGCTTCCTCTTATTCCCCCTTTAGTAAGAGTAGCTAGAGGTGCTTCCTGCTTCCTCTTATCCCCCCCTTAGTAAGGGGGGTTAGGGGGGTAGAAACAGATGGGAATGTTAGTCATTTTGTTCATGTTGATGTTTTTCTTGGTTATTTAATTTGTAAAGGATTTGTAATAACAAAGTCTAATATTTATAAACTGGTTGAATTAAATACCTCGGAGACTTTTAAGTTTAATTCTTTAAGTCCAGGAGAGACAACTAAATCATCGTTGGTAAAATTACCGATTTCCCTATAGGTATCTCCAGTTAGTTCTAAGACTAAAATGGTTTGAGTTTGAGGATCAACAATCCAGTATTCGGGAATGCTACAATCTTGATATTGTAATTTTTTGGCGATGTAATCTCTTTCTCTTTGAATTTCTCCAGGACTAACCACTTCAATGACTAATAAAGGTGGTGACATGGAAAGAAGAATGGTATTTCTTTTGGAGAGTAATTGAATATGTTCTTCTCGAATAATGGTCAAATCAGGGTAACGGTTTTTAGGTTCACCTCTGACTTCTAATTCTAAGCCATGACCCCTAACTCGACGATACCCTAAAAGTAAAGCAAACTTGAGAAAAAGGAAGTTAGCAATTTCAAAATTAAACCCTGATTCTGGGGGCATTTCTACTAATTCTCCATTAAATAATTCACAGAGTTTTTCTGAATTATCGTCATATTGCAGATATTCAGCAAAGGTTTGAAAGCGAGGTTTCGTGATTAACATCAATTTGACTCCATGTTAAATGATTTGTAATAATAAAGTCTAATATTTTCAATTCTTGTTTTTTCTAACTCTTTTTGTGCAGTACCTACCCACATTTGAGGTAATATATCTTGATTTTGATAAAAGCTGTGAACTCGTTGGGCGGTATCGTTGAGTTTAAAATAATTAGTTAAATCTTGTCTATTTTTGAGGCTGTAGTAAAGAACTGGATTGTCATTGGCTTTAGATACACCAAAACCAAATAAGCTGGTGACTTTTAGAGGTTCTAAAACAAAATTGGGAAAATATCGCCAGACTAAATTTTGAGTTTCTGGTTTGGCAAAATCTTCTTCTTGAACTTCAGGATAAAGTTCAATTGCACTGCGACCATCAAAATAAAAATCAAAGCCAACAACGGAGAGAAATTGGCGTACAGGAATCAAATCGTCACTATCACTTGCTAAGGATAAAGCTTTATCTAACTTTTCGGGGTAATCTTTAATTCTAATGTGCATTTTTAGGCTAGATTCAGCCAGATTGTTTCTTAAATCAATACCCGCAGAAAGCATAGTAACTTTACTAAAATCAAAGTTAGAACCTAAAAATTGCTGTAATAAAGAATAATCAATTTGCACACCAACACGGTTTTCTACTTGACTAAAAAATACTAGAGATTGATGAAGATATTTTTGCCATTGTTGCGCCTTATCTTTGAAAAAAAACATAAATCTTGAGGCAATTAACTTGTCTGATTCTATCTTGCAAGAGACTTCAATGTTACAGTCACCTTCTACACCCATTACAAAGTCTTCAAATAAGGGTAGCGGATAAATTGGCTCAACATCAAAGACTTGTTGATGATTGCGAATAAACTGTAGTTTTTGTTCTTTGATTCTGTCTTTTTGGATTACATCAGCTATCATAAAATGGCTAGTTTTTATATTGTTAAAAGGTATGCCCAGAAAACCTCGAAATTTACAGTCTGGATATTCTTACCATATCACCATCCGTTGCAATAACCGTGAGTTTAAACTACAAAAGCGCGAGTGTCGGGAGGTGTTTCTTTATACCATCAAAAAGGCTTTGAACAAATACAAGTTTAAGCTCTATGCTTTGTGTATTATGTCCAACCATGTCCATTATCTGATCGAACCTGCACAACCCGAAGATTTACCCAAAATTATGCACTTCTTGAATTGGTACACGGCGATGTGTTTCAACCGTATGTTAAGGAGGACGGGACATTTTTGGGAAAAACGCTACTTTAGCGATGGATTTCCTCCTTCAGACAAGGACAGGGCTTTAAATACCCTGCGCTATATTCACGGCAACCCGAAGGCGGCAAAAATGCGTTCTGGTTTCTTCTACGATTTCAGTAACTACGGCAGTTATGAGCGGTTAACCGATGATGGCTTAACTCAATGGCATCCTGCTTTCCTACAACTAGGGAATAGTTTAGAAGACTGTGCCAAGAAATATAAAGGCTTTTGCCAAAGGTACAACCCCAAGGAGAAGAAGACCCCAACCCGATGCCACTGGGGTAGTAAGCTGTTGGCTGGGGTTCATCTCTCCAATAAGACTCTAACCACCAACCCGAAAAAATCTAAGTCTCATCTTGTTCAACCTCCGTGCCAGGTAACGGAAAGCCCCGAACTGACTCCGTTACTAACTAAACTAAATGCTTCCTGTAATTAATATTAAGTAATATTGCTTACAAGCTATCATCAACCACGCACCCCAAAAAATCTAAGTCTCGTTTTACTTCTCTACCGTGCCAGGTATGGTCAAGCCCCGAACTGACTAGGATTGTGAGTCAATTCATAGATGCGAACCGTGCGCCATGGCAAGTAGAAAAAGACTTTTGACACTTTTTGAGGTTAGTGTTAGAATCAAGGGGACTACTCTGCGTCGTCGCCCGCAAAAGGATTTATCCTCTGTTGTTGGTAGTCTATTAATTGATTTCCAAGGGGTGTCAGCCCTGTACCACCCACAGAGGAAGTGGTATTAATTTCCCGTTGCACGGGTGCGGCTTGTTGGGGTTTGAGGTTTTTCTTAGTCATGGTTTGTGTCTCCACATTTTAGGTTTAAGTTGAACTTGAGAGCATCCTAAATTAAAGCTAGGCTACTTGTCAAGATTTTTTAAACCGAATATTTCTAGTGAGATTTTGTTAATAATTAAATCCAAAACACTCACCCCAAAAAATCTAAGTCTCGTTTTCCCACCGTGCCAGGTATCCGAAAGCCCCGAATTAACAAGGATTGTGAGTCAATTCATTGAAGCTAACCGTGCGCCAAGGGAGACAGAAAAAGACTTTTGACACTTTTTGAGGTGAGTGTTAGAGTCAAGGGGACTACTCTGCGTCGTCCCCCGCAAAAGGGTCAACTCCGTAATATTCCCAATCAATATCCCAATTTTCAACTTGAGGAAAAATCCCCTTGCCATTGGCTGAAGAAGTGGTATTGATTTCCCGTTGCACAGGAGCAGCTTGTTGGGGTTTGAGGTTTTTCTTAGTCATGGTTTGTGTCTCCACAATTTAAGGTGAAATTTGACTTGATGGGTATCGTAACCGAATATCTCAGGACTTGTCAATGTTTTTGTGAGATTTCTTAACTAAATGCTTCCTGTAATTAATATTAAGTAATACTTAAGTAATATTGCTTACAAGCTATCATCAACCACTCACCCCAAAAAATCTAAGTCTCGTTTTACTTTTCTACCGTGCCAGGTATGGTCAAGCCCCGAACTGACTAGGATTGTGAGTCAATTCATTGATGCGAACCGTGCGCCATGGCAAGTAGAAAAAGACTTTTGACATTTTTTGAGGTGAGTGTTAGAATTATGGGGATTACTCCGCGTCGTCGCCCGCAAAAGGATCCCATGCACCATCCCGATCGCATTCGCAATATAATGGTGCGATCGCATTACCATCACGAGCCACAGTTGCGGTGTTTTCCCGTTGCACAGGAGCGGCTTGTTTGGGTTTGAGGTTTTTCTTAGTCATGGTTTTTACTCCAAATTAAAAATTAAATTTGATTGTTCATTATCGTTGTGCTTACTGTCTTGAGTCAAGTTATTGGCAATAATTTTTAACAGTTTGTTGCTTGTTTTACTGTCTTGAGTCAAGTTATTGGCAATAATTTTTAACATAATATGGCATCCCGCTTTTCTAACAATTAGGGAACAGTTTAGAAGAATGTGCCAGAAAATACAAAGGCTTTTGCTTACAAGCTATCATCATAAAGGATAAAAGGAGATTCATGATGAAAAAAGTAATTCAATCTACTGGAAAGATAGATAGGGTGGGTCAATTATCTTTAGACTATCCAATTAAAGGGACTCCACCCAGTTCGGTAAGAGTTATTATTCTTTGGGAAGAAACAGAAACAGAGGTTAATGACTTTTGGGAACAAATCAAAGAATATCAACAATATCCTTTAATGTCAGCAGAACAATTACAACTGGAATTAAAACAATCTTTGACCGAAGCAGGTTATGATTCAAGGGAGAAAATTGTTGATCTTGTCCAAGATATTAAACGGGAAATATCTCAAGAACGTCAACAAAAACAAGATTCAATACAATGACGAAAATTCCTGAATTAATTTTTTTAGATACCAATGTTTATTTGATTGGCGCAGTTGAGCGACAAAGCCCTGAAGGTTTAATTCTAAAATGGTTAGGTTGGGAAGCCCCAAACGATAATTCTGTGGGGGTAATAATTTCTGAAGAACTTATTGATCAAATTGCCAGAGTTGCTAAACGTTTAAAAAATAAAGATTGGAGTGGAGAAATAATTGGAAGAATTTGGCAAAATTTAAAGTTTTGTTATGTTCAGATTGATGATGTTGAGTTAGCTGAAATGGAAGATTTGGGAGTAATCCCTCGTGAAGATGTGGGTGTTTATTTAACAGCAAAAGTTGGTCAATGTCAATGTTTTATATCTGCTAATCATAAGTTAATTAAGGTTTTAGTTGAACAATCAGGTGAATTTGAATGTTTAACGCCGTCTGAATTTGTGAATAAGTATCTAAATCCTTTAAAATAAAAAAATAGGGCTATTCAAATGATTGCTGTAAAAGATAAGTTTCCTAAGTTAACACCCGAAGAATATTTTATTTGGGAAGAACAACAACTGCTGCGCCATGAGTATCTTAGTGGTAGAGTTTATGCCATGAGTGAGGGGACTCAAAATCATGGGCGAATTGCTAGTAATATTATTTTTATCCTTAAAGGTCATTTACGGGGCGGTGGTTGTCAGGTAGGTAATTCCGATTGTCGTGTAAATATTTTTGAAACTAAAGATTATGTTTATCCTGATGTGAGCGTTACTTGTGATGAGCGCGATCGCACTGCAATTCAGGCGATTCAATATCCTTGTCTAATTATTGAGGTTTTATCTGCAAGTACAGCTAATTATGACCGAGGGGATAAATTTAGGATGTATCGTCGCAATCCTAGTTTGCAAGATTATGTTTTAGTTGATGCCGAGAAAATAGCGATCGATTTATACCGCAAAAATGATCGTGGTAATTGGGAAATTTTTAATTATCAATCGGGGGATAATATTGATTTACAAAGTATTGGTTTAATCTTTCCCATTGAGTCCGTTTATGAGGATATTATTTTTGAGGAATTAGGAACAAACTAGGATTTCTAAAACTTGTTCTTTAATTATTTCTATCTCTCGAATAAGACTCCAATCTCACCCCCAAAAAATTTAAGTCTCGTTTAACTTCCCCACCGTGCCAGGTATCCGAAAGCCCTGAATTAACAAGGATTGTGCGTCAATTCGTTGAGGCTAACCGTACCCCATGGCAAGTAGAAAAAGAGTTTTGACATTTTTTGAGGTGAGTGCTAAAATTAGGGGGACTACTCCCCCGTCATCGCCCGCAAAAGGGTGTTGCCAGATTGGTTTTGCTTTTGTTTGTTTTCAGAAACTCAGGAAGAATCTATGACTCATTTACTAGAAAAAGCATTCCAAGAAGCTCAAAAACTCTCAAATTATCTTCAGGATGAACTTGCACAACAATTACTCGAAGATATCGAGAATGAGTTAAAATGGCAAGAAAGTTTATCTAATCCAGATATGGATTTAGGTATTTTTCAAGAAATGGCTCAGTTAGCATTACTTGAAGATTGTGTCTCCACATTTTATGAGTTACGACAAATGCCCAAAAAAGTTGGAGAATTGAAACAAATGTTACAGAAAGCAGGATTTATACTCTTGCCTAATAAACGGGGAAAAGGTAGTCATTCTTACTGGATTCATCCCCTTTTACCGAAACCTGTCGTTCTCTCTGGTAAAGACAGCAAGGATGCAAAAACCTATCAGGAAAAAGATATAATGGCAAGCATAAAAGAACTAGAACAATTAGAACAAGGATATGAACAATGAAATATAGTATTTTGATTCAGTGGTCTGAAGAAGATCAAGCTTATATTGCTAGTTTACCTGAGTGGGGACAATATGCACGGACTCACGGCGAAACCTATGAAGAAGCACTAGAAAACGCGAAGGAAGTTTTAGAAGATTTAGTGTATGGTTATGAGCAAATAGGGAAAATTTTGCCAGAACCAAAGACATTACAGGTCGCTTGAAACCGATTAGTAATTTATGTTGCTCCTTATTCCCCCCTTAGTAATAGTGGCTAAAGTTGCTTATTATTCCCCCTTACTAAAGATGATTAAAAGTGCTGTGCTTCTTATTTCCCCCTTACTAAGGGGAGCTAGGGGGGTAGAAACTCAGGTAAGTGCTAAGGATTAAAGGGACTACTCCGCGTTGTCTCCAGCAAAGGGAGTACATTGTCTGGTTAAAATATCACACTCTGTACTAGCAAATAATGCTTTTTCACCTTGACAAGAAGTTGTTGTCACTTGACGTTGTACCGGGGCAGATTGTTGGGGACGGATATTTTTCTTGATCATTGTTTGTGTCTCCAGATTAGTTGAAGTTTGACTGACTGGATGATAATCTAAGGTTATGCTGGTGGTTGAGTCTTTGTAATGATTATTAACAATGCTTATTAGCAAATAGGTAAAGTTTCTCTGTACAATGCTCAAGAGTAGAGTGCTTCTAATGTAAACTAAAATTATTTGATCGATAACTATGCCAGATTTAATTACTATACCTGGAATACCCGAACTTTGGACTCATACAAAAGGCGATTCTCGGATTAAAATTGCTATTCTTGACGGTGCAGCAGATTTAGATCGAGCTTGCTTTAAAGGTGCAAAGATTACTCAATTTAAACCCTATTGGGCAGAAGATATTGAACTCAATGATGAGTATTATCATTATTTAAAATTAGCGACAGAATTTAATCAACAACAAAAGGCTAAAAAAGAAGACCCAGATCACGATAAAGAAGAAGCAAAAAAAGAAAGAGAAGCCTTTTTTAAAGATTTCCCTGAAGACATTAAAAGACGGATTGATTTATCTAGTCATGCTACTCATATTTCGAGTACAATTTTAGGACAGCATGGCTCTCCCGTGGAGGGTATTGCGCCTAATTGTACGGCGATTAATATTCCGATTTCCTTCGCTGGAGATGATTTTATTTCCTTTGTTAATCTCACCCATGCGATTAATGAAGCATTAAAAGCCGAAGTTAATATTGTTCATATTGCGGCTTGTCATCCTACTCAATCAGGAATGGCTCAAGAAATCTTTGCTCGTGCTGTGAAACAATGCCAAGATAGTAATATTTTAATTGTGGCTCCGGGTGGTAATGATAAAGGTGAATGTTGGTGTATTCCTTCGATTTTACCCGATGTTTTAACAGTGGGTGCAATGCGTGATGATGGACAGCCTTTTAAATTTAGTAATTATGGTGGTGAATATCAACATAAAGGCGTAATGGCTAACGGTGAAAATATCTTAGGTGCGAATCCTGGTACCGATGAACCTGTTAGAGAAAAAGGAACAAGTTGTGCCGCTCCTATTGTTACTGGAATTTCAGCTTTATTAATGAGTATGCAACTGCAAAGAGGGGAAAAACCTAATGCTGAAACCGTGCGACAGGCTATTTTAAAAAGTGCGATTCCTTGCGACCAGAATGAAGTAGAAGAACCGGAACGTTGTTTATTAGGAAAACTCAATATTCCGGGGGCTTATAACTTATTAACAGGAGAACGATTAACAACGGTTAAAACTTCTGAAATCAGACAATCAGAAATTACTATTCCTGTTAATAATATTACTCCTCTCACTAAAATAGAAAACCCAATTAACAGCCCATTACTAACTTTAAGTAATGTAATTGCCAGCAATTCTTCGGCCGTAGCTGTGGCTAATATTACCGCTAGTCAACCTACTAATGGTATTACTGCTAGTGCTGCATCCAAATTAGTTTATGTTTTAGGAACAATTGGTTATGACTTCGGGAGTGAAGCCCGACGGGATAGTTTTAAACAATTAATGCCAGCCGTAGAAATTGACGGTACAATAATTCCTGCTAATCCCTATGATGCTTCTCAAATAGTTAATTATTTAGCAGAAAATTCTTCAGAAAGTAAGTCCTTAATTTGGACAATTAACCAAGAATTTAACCCAGTTTATGCCCTGGAAGTAAAAGGAGGATTTGCGGCTGATGTTTATGAAATGTTAAACTTAATGTTAGCCGGACAAATTGAACCCGAAAGCAGTGATGATTATGTTGAAAGGGTGAGTATTCCTGGGCAAATTACTGATAAAACAATTACCCTATTTTCCGGTCAAGAAGTTCCTGTAATTACGATTAATAATATTAGGGGAATGTACGGCTGGAAAGTAAACGGTTTAGTGGATGCAGCCTTACAAACCCTTTCTGAAGAACTAGCTGACGCTAACGAGATTCAAATGCGAAGAAGTTTAAGTAGTTTCCTGAAAAGAGTCTATTTTGATTTGCAAAATTTAGGAAAAACCTCTAAAGACCGGGCGTTAAATTTTGCAGCAACTAACGCTTTTCAAGCCGCTTCTAGTTTTGCTCAAGCTGTTTCTACCGGGATGGAATTAGATACAATTGAAATCGAAAAAAGTCCCTTCTGTCGGGTTAATAGTGATTGTTGGGATGTGAAATTAAAGTTTTTTGATCCTGAACGGGGTTTGAGAGCCAAAAAGGTTTATCTTTTTAGTATTGATGTGAGTTATATGATTCCAGTGACATTGGGGCAAGTTCGTTCTTGGTCTGTACCTAAGTAGGGATTATTCATTGTTTTGTGATGAAATTTAGATTTTTGAACACAGAGACATTGAAAAATTGAAACAATTAGTGTATTTGTAGCCTAACTCTACCACCCAGTAGATATTATCAACGGTCTCAATTAAACTTTTTCTGCCCATCGTCGGAAAATCATTGCCACTTTAAGTCTGTTATGATTAAATTAAGAATTGTGACAAACATTTGAGTTTTCCTCTCCTGTGAGGGAAGGATTCCACCCGTTCATATCGTGTTGAGGAGCAGCCACAATGAAAGCCCTGATCCAGCAAAACCCCCGTGAGATTGCCTCCCAAGTGGCAGACTATTTTAGCCGCAGTGTGGGAAATTGGTATTCAGAACGGCGCTACTACACACTTCCAGAGGGAAATACCCAAGAAGTCGCCAGCGAAATTAACGTAGAGTTTTTAGAACCGGGCTGTCCTGATTTGCTCGATATTGCTCAATTACACCAATTAGATGACCCGATGCTCCTCAGTTGTGGGTCAAAAGTGACTTGGAAAAGTTCTAATTCCATCTCCGGTAAAAAAATGTCCACCGGATCAACTCGGTTTGGGGTCTGTGACACCTGGCTTTATCGAGATCGGGGATTTATGACACCCAAACCCGTTGTGGCTGAATTTTATATGCTCGATGTCAATACGTTATGTCTGAGAAGCGAGTACAATGGTTCTATGTTTGAAGAAGAAATTAAACTGATTGGCCAACGATACCGCACGCGGCAAACGATTATTTCACGGGCTGGGGAACAAACTATGATCGGTCAGTATTTAGAGAAACGGATTGAATAGCGACCGTGAAGCGAAGGTTTTTTCTACAGGGAATCGGTGCTTTAACTTTAAGTCAGGTCGTAGCTGGATGTAAACAAGCTGTGGCACTGACGGTTGAAGTTCTCAAGGGTTCTGTTCCCGCCCAAGTGGCGAACAAGTTTCGACAACAATTCGGCCGAGGGGCGGTGAATTTTGTCCCCCAAACCCAACTCAAAGATTTATTTGAACGCTTGGAAAAAGGCCAGTCCAAACCTCCAACTCAGCCTTCGTCCCAAGCTAATTTGGTGATGATTGGGGATTTTTGGTTACATTCGGCCATTCAACAAAAACTGATTCAACCCCTTGATCCGAAATTATGGCCCGCTTGGTCACAACTTCCTTCCCGTTGGCAAAATATTGTCCAACGCAATACCCAGGGTGAAGTTGATCCTCAAGGTCAAATTTGGGCGGCGCCCTATCGTTCGGGTAGTACAGTAATTATTTATCGGGTTGATAAGTTTCAGGGGTTGGGATGGACACCGAAAGATTGGAGTGATTTATGGCGTCCCGAATTACGTCACCGAATTTCTTTACCTGATCAAGCCCGGGAAGTGATTGGTTTAACCTTGAAAAAATTAGGTCATTCTTATAATACAGCCGATTTAAGTAAAGTCAAAAACTTAGAATCTGAACTGCTTAAACTCCATCAAAATATTAAACTTTATGATTCTAATAGTTATCTCAAACCGTTGATTTTAGGGGATACTTGGTTGGCGGTGGGTTGGTCTACGGATATTTCTCCAGAAGTTCAATATCAAAACGGGTTAGCCGCCGTTGTTCCTCAATCTGGGACGGCTTTATGGTCAGATTTATGGGTCAAACCTGCGGAGGTTCAATCTTCTCCTACCGCCACTTTAGCAGATAATTGGATTGATTTTTGTTGGTTGCCTCAAGTTGCGACTCAACTATCATTATTAACCGGAACAACATCCCCAATTATTTTGGGAATGAACCCCCAAGAGTTACCCCAATCTTTAAGGGAAAATCCTCTATTATTTCCTGATCAAGCTATTTTAAAAAAAAGTGATTTTCTCGAACCCCTTTCGCCCAATTCCGTGAAACAGTATCAACAGTTATGGGAAAAAATTAGACGGGGAAAGTTACAATAAATTTCTTTGATAATAAGTACCTAAGCAAAATCAATTACACATCCTCCACCCAGATCCGGCGTTCCCTGTTCCCTGCTATACAATATAATAGCAACCTTTATTTGAGCGCTCACCAGATCATGCTAACTGCGGGAACTTTGCTTAATCATCGGTTTCGACTGAAACGCCAACTGAATGAAAATCCGATTCGCCAAACCTGGTTAGCGGATGATTTATTACTTAAAGATAAAGCGGTTGTCAAATTATTAGCATTAGGAGGTTCAATGCAATGGGAGGATTTAAAATTATTAGAACGGGAAGCACAGGTTTTAAAACAATTAAATCATCCTCGTTTAGTTAAATATCGAGATTATTTTTCCCTAGATGATCAAAATATTTGGTTTGCTTTAGTTACTGAATATATTGCGGGTGACTCCCTCAAACAAAAATTAGACAATCATCATCTATTTACTCAACAACAATTATACTGGATCACCTTTGAAGTTTTAGAAAATCTCAATTATTTACATCAACTTCATCCCCCTATTTTACATCGAGATATTAAACCAAGTAATTTAATTTGGGGAGAAGATCATCATATTTATTTAATTGATTTAGGTTCGGTACAAATTCAACCGAGAACCCCCGGATCAAGTTTTACTGTGGTGGGAACTTTTGGATATACTCCTATTGAACAATTTGGCGGTTTAGCCGTTCAATCTTCTGATTTATATAGTTTAGGAGCCACATTAATTCATCTCTTAACGGGTGTTCCTCCGGCAGAATTACCCCAAGAAAACTTTAAAATGAAGTTTAATGGCGATACCCTTAATCCAGGGTTTAAGAGTTGGTTAGAAACCTTAATAGAACCCGCCGTAGAATCTCGTTTTGCTACTGCTCAAATGGCTTTGTATGCGTTAAACTATCAACCCAAACAGTCTTTGAAAAAGACCTCAGAACCCCATTTAAAATTATCCCAATCTTCTAATAATTTAAAAGTTGATATTCCCTCTCAGTTTTCCCTACAATATATTTCTCCAGTCCAGAAAATTTTATTAAATCAAATCAGTTTATTAAAAAAGGGTTGGCAAATTATTCCAGGATCGATGATCATTAAAGGATTGGGATTGGGTGCGATCGCTTCTTTCATTACCTACAAACTTTATACTATTTTAAATCCGGCTATTTTTGAACAGATTGATTTAGGGTTAATTATTCTATTTTATTTGACTTTATTGGGGATTCCTGTTAGTATAGTATTATTGATATATAAGGCTATTATTGATTATAAACCCTTTGAAAAAGTTCAACTCAATTTTAATAATAAAACCTTTGAGATTTTCTGGTCTTCTTATTTACCCTTTCGCAAACGAGGAGAAATCTCCCAAATTCAACAAATTAACTTAATTAGAACCACCGATAATCAGGGTAATTTTTATCCGAGCTTAGAAATTGTGACCCAAGAACCCAATATTTTATTTTTATCACGTCGCAAAACCTATCGTTTTGGGCATCAATTACCCGAAGAAGAATTAAAAGGATTAAAACAAGAATTGCAAAAATGGCTTGCTTCTAAAACCGATCTCCATTAAACTAAAATATTATTATTAATTAAATTAGGATATTTGATTTTATGGCATGGTTTGAACGTATTTTTGGTAGTCTCACTGGTGGAATTCCTGGTAAACCGGATAATGATGTGGTAAAACAGGCGGCGGCTAGTGCTTCCCTTCCCCCGGAACGCATTGGAATTGCGGGAGAATATGATGAAAGCGGATTAGCTAAACGGGTGACTTTAGCTTTTGATGAAGACCCCGAACTCAAAGATATTGGTTCCCTGTGGGTGTCCCAGAAAGGCGGAACTGTTGTTCTCAAAGGCAAAGTCCCCAGCCCAGGTTTTCTGGAAAAAGCAGTTAATATTGCCGAATTTCAAGCCGGAACTTTGAGCGTTGATACGTCCCAAGTGACAATTGAGTAAGGGAGCAGGGGAGTTGGGGAGCAGGGGAGTTGGGGAGTGTTAAGTCTGTTTTTTCTCTTTGTTTCCTCTGTTCTGTACAATTGAATTAAGAAACTTTTATTTTGCTTTTGTAACTTTAATCAATGTCTATATCAGAGTTAGAGGGTTCTCAAGAACCCTTAGAGAAAAAAGTCCATTTGCCTAAAACCAGTGAATCCGAGAGTTTAAAACGGATTAGGCATACTGCGTCCCATGTTATGGCAATGGCAGTTCAAAAACTGTTTCCCAAGGCACAAGTCACCATTGGCCCTTGGATTGAAAATGGGTTTTATTATGATTTTGATAGTCCCGAACCCTTTACCGAAAAGGATTTAAAATCCATCCAAAAGGAGATGGTTAAGATTATCAAACGGAAACTCCCCGTAATTCGGGAAGAAGTTAGTCGGGAAGAAGCCCAACAACGCATCCAGAAAATAGGAGAATCCTATAAACTAGAAATCCTACAAGGCCTACAGGAACCCATTACCCTCTATCATCTAGGCGAACAATGGTGGGATTTGTGTGCGGGGCCCCATGTTGAGAATACGGTTGATATTGACCCTAATGCGATTGAACTCGAAAGTGTAGCGGGGGCTTATTGGCGTGGGGATGAAACCAAAGCTCAATTACAACGAATTTATGGCACAGCTTGGGAAACTCCCGAACAATTAGCCGAACATAAACGCCGCAAGCAAGAAGCCATCCGACGTGACCATCGCCGTTTGGGTAAGGAGTTGGGACTGTTTATCTTCTCCGATTTAGTGGGGCCAGGATTACCCCTCTGGACACCGAAAGGAACCCTATTAAGAAGTACCCTAGAAGATTTTCTCAAAAAAGAACAAGTTAAGCGGGGCTATTTAGGTGTAACGACTCCCCATATTGGTCGGGTAGATTTATTTAAAACATCAGGACATTGGCAGAAATATCAAGAAGATATGTTCCCGATGATGGCCGACGATGAGGAAGCCAAGACCAATGAACAGGGATTTGTTTTGAAACCCATGAACTGTCCTTTTCATATCCAAATTTATAAAAGTGAGTTACGTTCCTATCGGGAACTTCCGATGCGGTTAGCAGAATTTGGAACAGTATATCGTTATGAACAATCGGGAGAATTAGGAGGGTTAACCAGGGTTAGAGGTTTCACCGTAGATGATTCCCATTTATTTGTTACTCCTGAACAATTGGATGATGAATTTGTCAAAGTTGTCGATTTAATTCTATTTGTATTTAAGAGTTTACAACTAACCAACTTTAAAGCCAGACTAAGTTTCCGTGACCCTAGTTTAGATAAATATATCGGGTCAGATGAAGTTTGGAATAAATCAGAAGCAGCAATTCGTCGGGCGGTAGAAACTTTAGGAATGAACTACTTTGAAGGGATCGGAGAAGCCGCTTTCTATGGCCCGAAATTAGACTTTATCTTTCAAGATGCTTTAGAAAGAGAATGGCAATTGGGAACAGTTCAAGTTGATTATAATTTACCTGAACGCTTTGATTTAGAATATGTTGCTGAAGATGGAACCCGTCAACGTCCAGTAATGATTCATCGTGCACCCTTTGGTTCTTTGGAACGATTAGTGGGAATATTAATAGAGGAATATGTTGGGGATTTCCCCATCTGGTTAGCACCCGTACAATTTCGACTATTACCCGTGAGCCAAGAATTTCTTCCCTTTGCTCAAGAAATTGCTCTCAGAATGCGGTCTGCTGGAATTCGGGCGGAGGCGGATGCGAGTAGCGAGCGTTTAGGGAAATTAATTAGAAATGCTGAGAAGGATAAAATTCCGGTGATGGCTGTGGTTGGGGCCAAGGAAATAGAAGCAAATTGCTTGAATATCAGAACTCGTGCGGATGGAGAGTTAGGGGCTATTCCGGTTGAGGATGTAATTCAACAACTGCAACAGGCTATTTCTAGTTACGGCAATTTTACCAAGACGGTATAAATTCAGGTTTACACCTGGACAGAACCATCTGATAGGATTGATCTGTCATAACTATAGGCTGGATTTTATAGCAACCGCCAAGGCAGTTAGGACACCAGACGGATCTTGGAACCCAGACGGTGAAGTATTTCCCCCTGTTCCCTCCCCCACCAGCCCTGCGTGCACGGGGGGTTTGGGGGGCTGTTCCGGTGTTCCCTGCTATAAACAATGACTGAAGCATTCGATTCCCCTGGGACATTTTCCATCGGGACATACAATTTATCTTTTATTATGACAACCTTATTCACCGATAAAGTCGGGGCTAACACTATCTTTCGGGTGCTTCAGTTATCGAAAACTATAATAACTATAAAAAAAACCCAAAAAAATTATGAGTGGAACCAAAAAGGAAGTAGAATCTTTGTTGAGTAACCTACCTGATGATTGTTCACTGGAGGATGTACAGTACCATCTCTATGTAATCGAAAAAGTCCGTCATGGACTTAAGATTCACGAAACGACCAGGAATCTCATACAAGAGGAAGCAGAAGGTTTATTAAGTAAATGGGTTATCAAGTAGTTTGGTCGCCTCAAGCCATAGATGATATTGATGCAATTGCTGCTTACATTGCACGAGATTCAATTTCTTATGCGGCGGCGGTTGTCCAGAGAATCATTGATGTTACGCGCAACTTGAGCAAGGCTCCTGAAGCGGGAATGATTGTTCAAGAATTTGGCGATGAAAACATCCGTGAACAATTTGCTTACACCTATCGAGTCATTTATCAAATCCAAGAAGACATTGTTACCATTGCCTCGGTCATTCATGGCAAAGCCTTATTAAACATTGAATTGAGTCAACAGTAAATTTTTATTTCATCCCCGTAGAGACGCGCCATGGCACGTCTCTACAAGTTTTTCAGGGTTTGGCGAAATGATTTGGCAGCAACTAAAGGATTAGGATGTTGTACATATTCCGCATAATTGTCTCGATAAAGCTGAACTTCTCCCAACTCAAATTTTAGTAAAAGCTGATTGTCGTACCACGTAGAGCCGTTTTAGCATAATATTTTTCGATTAAGGTAACACTTAGAATAGCTACCAAATACTTACTTTACCATGATTAGTGATTTTTCCAAAGAGAGCCGATGAAATGATCGGGTGATAGGGATGAAAATTTTGATAAATTCACCCCATCACCCCCTCGGTATTAACCGCCAATCATAGTTGGTTGGGGTTCAAAGACGGGGAAAATGCGATCGCCATTGTAATCATTAGAAACTAAAGGATGACCATAATAGGCATCAATTAACAGTTGTTTCAAGTCCTTAATTAAAGGATAACGGGGATTGGCTCCGGTACATTGATCATCAAAAGCTTGGTCAGCAACTTCATCTAATTTAGCCAGAAATTCCGCTTCACTGATATCTTTTAAAACCTCCTTAATTGAAGCCGGAATTCCCACTTGGCGCTTTAATTCTTCGATGGCTAAAATCAAATGATCGATTTTTTGATCTTCGGTGTCTCCCCCTAAGCGCAGATAATCCGCAATCCGAGAATAGCGCCATTTAGCATTCGGATATTTATACTGGGAGAAAGTGGCTTGTTTAAACGGAACATCGGTAGCATTATAACGAATAACGTAACTAATCATTAAGGCATTTGCTAACCCGTGGGGAATGTGGAAAGTCCCACCTAATTGATGGGCTAAGGAGTGACAAATTCCGAGGAATCCATTAGCAAATGCCATCCCCGCCATAGTAGAAGCATAGTGCATTTTTTCCCGAGCTTTGGGATCATTTGCTCCATTATTATAGGAACTCGGCAGGTATTTAAAAATTAACCGAATTGCCTCTAAGGATAACCCATTGGTATATTCCGAAGCTAATACCGAAACATAGGATTCTAAGGCATGGGTTAGGGCATCAACGCCCCCAAAAGAGGTTAAACTTTTGGGCATATTTAACACCAATTCCGGGTCAACAATTGCCATATTTGGGGTTAAGGCATAGTCGGCTAAAGGATATTTAATATTAGTGCGGCGGTCGGTGACAACGGCAAAAGGCGTTACTTCTGACCCGGTTCCAGAGGTAGTAGGAATCGCAACTAACATCGCTTTTTTGCCCAAAGGTGGCAATTCATAAACCCGTTTACGGATATCCATAAACCGCATTGCTAACCCTTCAAATTCGATATCAGGATGTTCATACATCAGCCACATAATTTTAGCTGCATCCATGGGAGAACCCCCACCAATGGCAATAATTACATCGGGTTTAAACGTATTCATTAAAGTTAATCCCCGTTGTACCGTATCTAAAGAAGGGTCGGGTTCAACATCGTAGAACACATCATATTTTATTCCAATTTCCTCTAAAACTCCTTCGAGGGAACGGGTAATTCCTAAATCAAATAGGGGTTTATCGGTGACAATAAAAGCCCGTTCTTTTCCAGCTAATTCTCGAATAGCAACGGGTAAAGATCCATATTTGAAATATACTTTGGGAGGAATCCGAAACCAGAGCATATTTTCTCGACGTTCGGCGACGGTTTTAATGTTTAATAAATGCCGAGGTTCGACGTTTTCGCTGATGGAATTGCCTCCCCAACTGCCACATCCCAAGGTTAAAGAAGGGTCAAGACGGAAGTTATAAATATCACCAATAGCTCCTTGAGAAGACGGAGTATTAATTAAAACCCGGGCGGTTTGAACGGTATTTTCAAACCGTTTAATATGGTCGATATTGTTGGGAGAAGTGTATAGAGAAGCGGTATGTCCCCGTCCCCCTAACTGTACTAAAGTATCGGCTTTTACCACCGCATCCTCGAAATCCTTAGCCCGATACATGGCTAAAATCGGAGAAAGTTTTTCATGGGAAAAGGGATCATTTTCATCAACTTCTATCCCTTCTCCAATAATTACCCTGGTTTCTTCCGAGAGATTAATTCCGGCTAATTCCCCTAATTTTTGCACGGGTTGACCGACAATTTCCCCATTCAAATGTCCGTTCACAAAAATAACCTTTGCCATCCGTTCCCGTTCTTCTGGGGTTAGGAAATAGGCGCCGCGTAGGGTAAATTCTTTCTTGACTTCTTCGTAAACAGAATCAACCACAATTACCGATTGTTCACTAGCACAAATCATGCCATTGTCGAAGGTTTTACTAATAATAATTGAGGAAACGGCCATTTTAATATGGGCGGTATCGTCAATTAAAGCCGGGGTATTCCCCGCCCCGACCCCCAGGGAAGGATTACCGGAAGAATAGGCTGCCCGTACCATTCCTGGCCCTCCAGTGGCTAAAATTAGCTTAATATCCGGGTGCTGCATTAGGGCTTGGGACAGAGGTACGGTGGGTGCATCAATCCAGCCGATAATGTCTTCTGGGGCTCCGGCGGCGACGGCTGCATCTAAGACAATTTTGGCAGCGGCGGTGGTACAATTTTTGGCACGGGGATGGGGAGAAAAAATAATCCCGTTGCGAGTTTTCAAGGCAATTAGGGCTTTAAAAATAGCCGTTGATGTTGGGTTTGTTGTCGGAACAATTCCGGCTAAAATCCCCACGGGTTCGGAGATTTTTTGAAACCCAAAGGATTTGTCTTCTTCGATGACACCACAGGTTTTTTCATGTTTATATTTGTTGTAAATAATTTCTGAAGCAAAGTGGTTTTTAATCACTTTATCCTCTACAACCCCCATTCCGGTTTCTTCTACGGCCATTTTTGCTAAAGGAATCCGGGCAGCATTTGCCGCTAGAGCCGCTTTTTTAAAAATATAGTCTACCTGTTCCTGGGTATAGGTTGCATACTTTTGTTCTGCAACCTTGACCCGTTGGATTAGGGATTCAAGTTGATCAATATTTGTGACTTTTTCCATGATGATATATGCTCCTGTTTCTGTTTGGATTCAGGTTGTTGTGGTGTTCGTTTATATCATAATAGTTTTTGTCGATTTTGGAATCTGGCGGGGACAAAATTACTAGATTTTAATATAAATTTAATATTAATTTAAGATTAAAGCCCTATTTTGAGAGACAGAAACTTTGTATAATTGATCCATAAACTAATCAACTCTTACACTGATAACTAATAACTGATAACTGATAACTGATTTCTATGGTAGCCACAACAACCCGAATTTCCGACCCCGCCCATGATGTCTTACGCTACGAACATCAATCTCTGAATGCGATTTTTAACCCTAAAACCGTTGCTGTGATTGGGGCTACAGAAAAGCCCAATAGTGTTGGTAGAACTCTACTATGGAATTTAATTAGTAGTCCCTTTGGTGGGATGGTTTTTCCCGTTAATCCCCATCGCAATAGTATTTTAGGAATTAAAGCCTATCCTAGTATTAAAGATACTCCAGAACCCGTTGATTTAGCTATCATTGCCACCCCAGCCGCAAGTGTTCCCTCTGTCATGGAAGAATGCGCCATGGCTGGAGTTAAAGGGGTGATTATTCTATCGGCTGGATTCAAAGAAATTGGCCCTAAAGGAATAGAATTAGAACAGAAAGTTTTAGAAATTGCACGATTAAATAAAATTAGAATTATCGGCCCCAACTGTTTAGGATTAATGAATCCCTTAACCGGACTTAATGCCACCTTTGCTAATGCCATGGCAAAACCGGGAAGCGTTGGCTTTATTAGTCAAAGTGGGGCTTTATGTACTTCTATTTTAGATTGGAGTTTCCGAGAAAATGTCGGTTTTAGTGCCTTCGTTTCCATCGGTTCAATGTTAGATATTGGTTGGGGAGATTTAATTTATTATTTAGGCAATGACCCCCATACTGAAAGTATAGTTATTTATATGGAATCTATCGGGGATGCCCGATCTTTTTTATCCGCAGCTAGAGAAGTAGCCCTGACTAAACCAATTATTGTGATTAAAGCCGGACGCACCGAAGCCGCAGCCAAAGCCGCCGCCTCCCATACCGGAGCCATGGCCGGAAGTGATCATGTCTTAGATGCGGCTTTTAGACGTTGTGGCATTCTGCGGGTGTATCATATTGCCCATTTGTTCTCCATTGCGGAACTTCTCAGTAAACAACCCCGACCCAAAGGGCCGCGACTTACAATTTTAACCAATGCCGGAGGGCCAGGGGTATTAACCACAGATACCCTAATTGGGGAAGGAGGAACCCTAGCCCAACTCTCCACCGAAACCCTGGAAGCCCTGAATCAAGTGTTACCGAACCAATGGAGTCATGATAACCCGATTGATATTTTAGGGGATGCTGACCCGGAACGCTATGCGAAAGCCTTTGATATCGTGGTTGAAGATCCGAATAGTGATGGTATTTTAGTAATTTTAACCCCCCAAGCCATGACTGACCCAAGCAAAACGGCGGCACAGTTAAAAGAGCGCTGTCTGAAAATGCCCAATAAACCGATTTTAGCGAGTTGGATGGGGGGCGCGGATGTAGCATCCGGGATCGAAATTCTGAATCAAGCTAATATTGCCACTTTTTCCTATCCCGACTCGGCGGTACGGATGTTTAACTATATGTGGCGCTACACCTACAATTTAAAAGGTTTGTATGAAATTCCTAGTTTACCAAAGGCTAGTGAGAATGAAAGTCTGGTTTGTGATTGTGTGCAACATCTGATTAACTCGGTTTTAGCTGAAGGACGCACCCTATTAACGGAGTTTGAATCTAAGCGCCTACTTTCAGCCTATGGGATTCCCACTGTACAAACCTATATCGCCTCAAATATTGATGCAGCCGTTAACGCAGCCGAACAGTTAGGGTATCCGGTGGTATTGAAACTATTGTCAAAAACGATTACTCATAAAACCGATGTCGGCGGAGTAAAACTCAACCTCAACACCCCAGAAGCCGTCCGTCAAGCCTATACCGCCATTGAAACCTCCGTAACTCAACAGGTGGGGGCCGAACATTTCCAAGGAGTGACGGTACAAAAGATGGTCAAATTAGAAGGCTATGAATTGATTATTGGCAGTAGCCTTGATATCCAATTCGGCCCGGTGTTGTTGTTTGGCATGGGAGGACAATTAGTAGAAGTCTTCAAAGATCGCGCCTTGGCTTTACCTCCTTTAAATACTACCCTTGCGCGGCGGATGATGGAACAAACCAAAATTTATAAAGCCCTGTTAGGGGTGCGGGGACGGCATTCGGTGGATATGGAAGCCTTAAAACAGTTATTAGTCCGGTTTTCTAATTTAGTCGTTGAGCAGCCTTGGATTAAAGAGATTGATATTAACCCTTTATTGGCTTCGGAAAATGAGTTAATTGCCTTAGATGCCCGGGTGGTATTACATTCCCCCGACACCAAACCCGAAGATTTACCTAAACCCGCCATTCGCCCCTATCCTCGGCAATATATCAGCCATTGGACATCCCAAAAAGGTATGGAGATTACGATTCGGCCCATCCGTCCTGAAGATGAACCTTTGATGGTCAAGTTCGATCAAAGTTTATCGGAGGAAAGCGTCTATTTGCGTTATGCTCATCTGGTGAAACTCAGTTCCCGTGTCACCCATGAACGCTTATCACGACTGTGTTTTATTGATTATGATCGGGAAATGGCCTTAGTTGCCGAATATCAACACCCGGAAACAGGGGAAACTAAAATTATTGGGGTGGGACGACTGAGTAAAGGCTATGGTAACGATGAGGTGGAATTTTCCTTACTGGTGAGTGATAGTTACCAACGTCAAGGAATTGGTACGGAGTTATTGCGCCAATTACTGAATATTGCCCGTCAAGAGAAAATGCCTCTAATTTTTGCCGAAATTCTTAGCGATAATCGGATTATGCAGAATATTTGTCAGCAATTAGGATTTACCTTAAATCAGATTATTGGTGAACCGATGGTGAGGGCAGAAATTGAATTTTAATCCACTAGAAACACAAAGCTAAGATATACAGTTTAACTTAATTAAGGTGAAACCCAAAACATTCCTTTAATCCCGTTAGGATCGGTAATAAACCCTAAACTATGATAGAAATTAACCGCTTTATTCCCAGCAAATAACGTAATATTTTCAATATTTTGCAATTGTAGCTGTTCTAAGGTATACCGAATTAAAGACTTTCCTAATCCTTGATTTTGAAAACTAGGATGAATTACCACATCCCAAAGGGTGGCATTATAAACGTGATCTGAAACAGCCCGGGTAAACCCAATTAATTGTTTTTGGGTGGGGGTGACAAACCAAAGGGTGACAACTAAAAAACTGTGTTTTAGGGCGATTTTCATGTGTTCATGATCACGAGTCATCCAACTGACTGCTTTAAAGAGTTGATCTAATTGGTTTAAGTCAAAATTAATATCGGTACTAAAAATAAATTGTCCGAGTTGTTGATGGGTTGCTAAGGGAATATTAAAATTATTGGTGGTGATATTAGTAATACCATCATCATATTTAGACCATTTCTTTAAATTCTGATCAATATTTTGATGTCGTAAATTAATTGATGTTTCTAATTCAGTTTTTTTCTGTAATAGAGTATTAAACTTTTCTGCAATATAAATCTGATCAGGATAAAATTCTACAGCCATTTTATATAAAATCAAAGCCGCATTGATCAGATGTTTTTGTTGGAAAAAATCGGCGATTTTCAGCCACGCGCTTTGATTTTGACTTAAAAATTGAATAATAGTTTGATACTCAGGATACTGTTGATGATTTTGAATGACTTTTTGATAATGGGCGATCGCCAAATCAAACTTTTCAGGTAAATGATATTCCAGAGTTTCCCCTAATTTAGTTGCAATTAATACAAAATCCTGATCTCGATTAGTTTGATGCAGAATCACCAAACTTTTCCAATAATTAATAATCGCTAAATTCCATTTTTTTTGCTGAATTAACCCATCGGCTAAATTACAATAAGACCAATGAAAATGAGGGTTTAATTGTATAGCTTTCCGATAAACATGAACCGCTTCTTCCCAATATTTTAATTTTAATAATCCATTCCCTAAATTATGATAAGACCAGGAAAAATTAGGATTGAGTTCAATTGCATAACGATAATTAATAATGGCATCTTGCCATTGTTCTTGTTTCAAAAAAACATCCGCTAAATGGTGATAAAACCAAGAACAATGGGGATTTAATTGGATCGCTTGACGATAATTAGCGATCGCATCTTGCCATTGTTCCTGCTGATCATACAAACGCCCTAAATTTGCATAGGATTCAGCCGATTTGATATCCCTTGCCATCACATTTAAAGAATCGGGTTTTAACGGGTCTTCCTGGGGCATATTTTTCGGCTTAAACAGGAGAATATAATACGGATTCTAAACGCCGTAAGGCGAAATCTAAATCATCATTAATCACTTCAAAATCAAACTCACTAGCCGCGTCCATTTCCGCTCTAGCCCTCATTAAACGCCGTCGAATGGCATCTTCAGAATCCTGACCTCTACCGCGTAAACGCCGTTCTAATTCATCAATAGAAGGAGGCATAATAAAAATGCTTAAAGCCGATGGAAAAGTAGAACGAATTTGTCGAGCACCCTCCAATTCAATCTCTAACAAAACCGATATTCCTGCCTCAATTTTTTCTTTAACAGCAATTAAGGGAGTTCCATAACAATTTCCCGTAAATTCAGCCCATTCTAACAATTCTCCCCGTTCTATCATGTTTTGAAAACAAAGGTGATCAACAAAATAGTAATCTTGTCCATTGATTTCACCGGGACGGGGAGAACGAGTGGTCACGGAAACGGATAAATGAAGTTCAGGATGATCTTTGAGTAGGGAACGAACTAATGTTCCTTTTCCGACCCCGCTAGGGCCTGTCATCACAATTAATCGGCCTTTTTTCATGATATTTTAATCACGTTAGACGGTTGCAAACAAAGTAATAGGGAATCCCTGATTTTCCCTTGAACCTGCTGATGGATTCAAGGAATTGAATCGGAGTCTTTCTATCTTCTCATCGGAAAATTGGGTTTGAAACCCCGTCCTTTAGCGATAGCGGAGGACGGCTTTTAAATTTAATTTAAACACAATCTGACCATTTTCATCAACTATGTGCTAGAACGTGAGATATGGAAAAAGCATACAGTTACCGATTTTACCCAACACCTGAACAAGAGTCGCTATTGCGACGCACGTTAGGCTGTGTAAGATTAGTTTACAATCAGGCACTCCATGAACGAACTCAAGCATGGTACGAAAGACAAGAAAGAGTAGGATATAGTCAAACGTCTTCAATGTTAACTAATTGGAAAAAACAGGAAGATTTAGACTTTTTAAATCAGGTAAGTTGTGTCCCCTTACAACAAGGATTAAGACACTTACAAACAGCCTTTACTAACTTTTTTGTGGGTCGTGCCAAGTATCCTAATTTTAAGAAAAAACATCAAGGAGGTAGTGCAGAATTTACTAAGTCGGCTTTTAAGTTTAAAAACGGACAAATCTACTTAGCGAAATGCTTAGAACCCTTAGCCTATAAATGCCGTTGGTATGGGAGAAACTATATCGAAATAGACAGATGGTTTCCTAGTTCTAAACGGTGTAGTAATTGTGGGCATATTGTGGAAAAAATGCCGTTAAATATTCGAGAATGGGACTGTCCAAACTGTGGGACTCACCATGACCGAGATCTTAACGCCAGTAAAAATATTTTGGCGGCCGGGCTTGCCGTGTCAGTCTGTGGAGCGAGTGTAAGACCCGAACAGAGTAAATCTGTGAAGGCAACTGCTAAGAAGCAGAAACCTAAATTGTGAAGTTTAGGAATCACCGTCCGTTTTACGGCGGTGAGGATGTCAAGCTATGCCAATGGAAACCAAGAAGCATAAATAACAAATCCCCTAATCATCGCGGGAATTGCCGTCTTTGGTCATCACAAAGCGATGGGCAACGGTTTCCGGTTGAATTGCAGAGAGAATAACATGGCTAGAATCCGTAATAATCACCGCCCTAGTTCTGCGTCCGTAGGTGGCATCAACTAACTGTCCCCGCTCCCTGGCATCATTAATAATCCGCTTAATCGGAGCCGATTCAGGACTAACAATGGCAATCACCCGATTAGCAGAGACAATATTACCAAAACCAATATTGATTAACTGAATATCCATAAAAATTGAATTGATAGGATCTATCAAAGTTTTTTTCTACAATTCCATCATAGTTAAAATTTATCAGATTTACAACGATTAATTCAGTAAAAATTTTATTTTTTATCTTCTTGAGTTTGCCTTATAGTGTTAAGCCAAAGCTAAAAAATAGCCTGTTTTGATCGAGACTAGGAATCACAAAAATCAAAACAGATTCAACAAAATTAACTCGATGATGATTCGGAATTAAAATTTTCCCTGTTACCCATTCCCCATTGCCTATTCCCTACTTCCAACAATCTTATTTTTTAGAACGGATTTAGACTAGCTCTATTCATCCCCGGTTCTAGGAATTTGTGTTAAGCTGACAGATGTTCCTTGGATAATTAATAAGTTATGAAAGCAATTGTTATTCATCAATATGGGTCGCCCGATGTTCTTCGTTATCAAGATATTCCGACCCCAACGATTAAACCGGATCAAGTTTTAGTCAAAATTCATGCTAGTAGTGTTAATCCTGTGGACTGGAAAATTAGGCAGGGATTATTACAACCCGTATCTGGCTACAATTTCCCCAAAGTTTTAGGCTCAGATTTATCAGGGGAAGTGGTGGAAGTCGGCTCACAGGCGACGCGCTGGCGGGCGGGAGATCAGGTTTATGGCTTCGTTAACCCGTTATTTGGAGGGGCCTATGCCGAGTATGTGGCTGTGCCTGCCGGGAATTTGACCTATAAACCTCAAAATATGACTTATGCGGAGGCTGCAACGGTTCCCATAGCTGGATTGACGGCCTTGCAGGGGTTATTAGATTTAGGTCAACTGCGACCCGGACAAAGGGTTTTGATTAATGGGGCGTCTGGCGGTGTGGGAACCTTTGCGGTGCAAATTGCTGTGGCCATGAATGCTGATGTCACGGGGGTTTGCGGGACTTCTAATGTTGATCTTGTTAAACGTTTGGGGGCTCATACGGTGATTGATTACACCCAAGAGGATTTTACCCGGCAAGAAATTCAATACGATATTATTTTTGATGCGGTCGGTAAACAATCCTTTTTTAATTGCGAAAAAATTCTAAAATCCGATGGCATTTATATCTCAACTTTGCCCACAATTGATAATATGGGAGCCACCTTACAAACTTTATTTTTTGCGGGTAAAAAATCAAAATTAGTCCTAGCTCAACCGACTCGTCGAGATTTAGATGCGCTGCGAGATTTGATTGAAGCGGGCAAAATTCAAACGGTAATTGATCGGACTTATCCCTTAAATGATCTAGCCGAAGCCCATACCTATAGTGAGATGGGGCGCACCGTTGGCAAAATTGCAATTACTGTTAATGAAGGGTTACAAACCATTAATATTGAGTAAGTTTAGGGGCGAGGTCTTCTCGCCCAAACTCTATTAATGTTGAAAATTCAATCCCGCTTGACGAGCCGCCACAATATAGCGGAAAATATATTCTACTAATTCAATATGGTTTTCTGCGGCTTCTGGAGAAGTTGCCCAAACCGTTACTCCATGATTTCTAATTAACAACCCTGGAACATCAGGAGTAGTTTGTTTAAACCGTTGAATAATATCTTCAGCAATTCGAGATACTTCTAAATAGTTCTCAAAAACGGGCATATAAACTTTAGGGTTTTCTTGCCAAATTCCCAACCCTTTTAACATTTCAATGGGCGGTAAAGGCAGTCGTTCATGAGCAATAAAGTTTGAGACCAATTTGGCTTCAACTGAATGAACATGATAACAGGCATTTGCATCGGGAAACAAAGAATATATTGCTTGATGAATACTGGTTTCTGCCGAAGGTTTATTGTTAGGAGCAGGGTTTTCTAATATCTCTCCGGTTAGGGACATTCTCACAAAATCCTCCGTAACTAATTTGCCTTTTTGTTTGCTACTAGCAGTAATCCAAAAACTATTATCAGGCATTTTAGCCGAAAGATTTCCGGCCGTCCCTGCCATCCAACCCAGTTGATGAAATTGGCGAGACGCATGAATTAAAGATTGACGGAGATCGGTGTTCATGATCAATTACTGATTAGGAATTACGAATTAGGAATTACGAATTAGGAATTACGAATTCATGCCCATTTTTCCATTGCCTGTTTAAGAGCGCCAGGGGGCATTTTGTTAACATTAAAGGGTAGACCCTGTTGATACCAGTCGAGGGCTTGGAAGAAGGCATTAACCCCCGCTCCTGGGCCGTTTGGATGCTCCATAATCCCTGTCCCGGCATTCAGAATTACATCATTTCCATAGTCCGATAGGGCTTTGGGGACAATTCCGGGGTGAATTCCGGCCGAGGGTACAGGGAAGACATTGCGCGATCGCAACTGCTCACAAATCCGCTTTTCCTCAACGGGATCAAAGGGTAAACTGCCATAATGGGCGGGATATAACACCGCATCCGCCCCAGCGTGGGCCATTAAGGTTCCCAAAATCACGGAATAGGAAAAACCCGTATCACCAGAGGCACATAACGCCCCCGCCAAGGCAGGATGGGCGAAAATTGGAACATTCAATTCTGGATCGGCGGCTAGGGCTTCTAAGACCGAAAAACCGTAGGTGAGAACGTTTAATAATAGGGCATTTGCCCCTTCTTTCACCAGTATTCGGGCTTTTTCTAATAGGGTTTGGGCATTTCCAGTAACATTAATAGCATACAAAACCGTGCGCCTGGTTTCTTGTTTAATTTGGTCTAAAATCGGACGACAAGCTCTTAATCTTTCTAGGGTTGGGGCGGTGTTTAAATCCCCCATAATTTCATCATCTTTAATAATATCTAATCCGGCCGTTGCCACTTCTTGTAAAATTGTAGCATGATCCTGGGCTGAAAGTCCTAAAGCGGGTTTAAAAATTGCCATAATTAAGGGACGATCAAAAACTTGTAATTGTTGACGAATTCCTGATATGCCAAATTTTGGCAACTGACCATAATTATTGTCGAGTCTAACCGCAACTATTTTACCAACTCCAGCCATTGAATATTTGCCAAAAATCATCGTTAGCAAACTAGCAATATCATTTTCAACGTTAATTTCAGGAAAACTAACCGTTGCAATATTATAACCTTGTTCGTCGGTTTTAACATTAATAACTTGGGCTAAATGCGATCGCAAATTATCCTCACGATGGCTAAATCTTTCGTCCCAAGTTCCTGCGGTTTGTCCGATAGCAATGACTTTCGCCTGACGCGACGCATCAATATTAGGTGGAAAACGATAATCAACTTCAATGGTCATGGTTTTTTATTCTACTAATTGTTATCATTGAAGTAGAGACGTTGTATACAACGTCTCTACAAATTAATTCAAAGCCAAGGTCTTTTTCGGTCTTCTGGAAAAAATTCTAATTTCAGTATCGGTATATTCGGGAGTCCAACCTTCGGTTGTCGTGAAATAACGAACCGCTTTAATCCGTCGAGTTTCTGTTAAATAAAACCAATGTTCTGTATGAGCCGGAACATTAATATATTCTTCAGGCTTAACAGTTAATTCCACTTGACTTCCATCGGGACGGACAAAGCCAAAAACTCCTTCCCCATCAATAATATAACGAACTTCATTATCAGCATGAATATGGCACTGTTCAAATTTTGCTAATAATGTTTCTAAATTAGGGGTATCCGGGTTAAGAACAATTAAATCACGGGACTGATAACCTGCGGTTTGTTGTAATTGTTCAAAATATTGATCTAATCCTTGCAAAACTTCCGCTTTTTCGTTATCGTTTAATCCGAGTTGATTCAATAATTTAATCAATTCTGGATCTGTACCCACAGACCAATGGTTTAAATGAATATTCAGACTGGCTAATTCTCGCTGAATTTCATCTAATTCGGTGTAAGTTGTTCCGTCTTCTAACTGTAAAACTGCCATGTTTCACCTCCGCAGTATGAACCGTTTTTAAGTCAAATACTATTATATAGCGGTGTGTTGTCGCGTGAGATACAACGCAAAACCCTGTTTCTTAAAAAATATCTTTGCCAAAATCCTAGGGATTTGCGTAATTGTTGCCTTTGCCAGCGATATAATAATTAAAATGTGAGTTAAATCAATATGCGAAAGGATTTTTGGGCGAATCTACCAAAGGACATCTTGTTGGTCGGTGTTCTGAGTGTGGGGATGGGGACAGCCGCATCGGTGGTTTTTCCTGGGGGTGGTCTCGGAACTCCATTGCTGGGAAGTACCGCCGGGGCGTTAATTGGGACGGCGGTTTTTAGTAAACAGAAAGAACAAGAACTTAAACGGAGTCTACAAGATTTTCAAGCCCAAAAAGACAAAGATTATCAACTCAGTCTACAAGACTTAAGCAAACGGAAAGATCAAGAGTGTCAATTTCGTTTACAAGCACTGGAAAAACAACTTGACACACAGCGAAACTGGCAAGAATATCAGACTAAATTGATTAGACTAAAAGATCAGGTAGAAAGTCTGGAAGAAAAACAAACAAACTTAGGGGAAGTTGAAGGGAAGTTAACGCAAAAACAATCGGAATTACAGGAAGTTCAGGAGAGATTAACCCGATTAAATCAAGAAAAACAAGATTTAGAAAATCGTGTTAATACCTTGCGTCAAAATCCTCCCAATTTATCAGAATTAGAACAATTAAATACTCAATTAGGTCAGTTAAGGGTAGAAAAAAGTCAACTAGAGGGTCAGATTACAGCCTTACAATCTCAGAATCAAAATTTACAAGAAGTTGAGAGATCGCTCCGTGAACTTCAAGCTAATTATATCGTAAAAAATGTTGAATTGCAACAATTAATTGCTGATATTGCCAAGAAACAAGAGGAAACAAAAAACCTGGAACAAAGAACCGTAGAATTAGAATTAATCAGAGCAACCTATGATAGTTTATCTCTGGAAAAACAACAGTCTCAAACCCGAATTAATCAACTTAGTCCTGAAATTGATCGTTTAGAAGCAGAGAAACAAAGAATTCTGCAAGCGATTCAAAATCATACATTAGATTATCAACAAATAGAAAGAGATAGACAAAGAATTAGAAATTTGACTTTTGAACTCCGAGAAAAAGAATCTCAAAAACGAGAACTTGAACAAATTGTACAGGAGTTAGAAGGACAGCAATCAGTTGTATTGGGAAAAATTGAAGCCCTCAAAGCCGAGAAAGAGGAACTTCAAGAAGAAATTAATCTGATGAAAAATCAGATAGACAGCATGGAAAATACGGCGGATTTTGCCTTGCGATCGCTAGAAGATCATCTATGGACACCGAATTCAAATTCAGAGTGGAATCCATCAGAAAACGCTTTTTTAGATGGGTTTATGCAGTATTTAGAAGCCAAAGGATTAGCATTTCCTCGGCGGGTTGTTTATGCGTTTCATACCTCTTTAAAAGTGCAAGATATTTCTGCTTTAGTGATTTTAGCTGGAATTAGTGGAACTGGAAAAAGTGAACTTCCCCAACGATATGCAGACTTTATTGGTGCACAACGGTTAACTTTAGCAGTTCAACCTCGATGGGATTCTCCTCAAGATTTGCAAGGGTTTTATAACTATGTGGAGAAGAAATTTAAACCGACTGATTTGATTCGAGGAATTTATCAATATAACCATGATCCAGACATGAGAAATCGGATTGTTTTGGTATTATTAGATGAAATGAACTTAGCCCGTGTAGAATATTATTTTAGTGATTTTCTATCGAAATTAGAAAGCCGTCGTTCTAGTCCTACTTTTTTAGAATTAGATGTGGGGAGTTTACAGATTTCTGAAGCAAAAAGAAAGTTAAAAATTCCTAAACAATTTTTATTTGTGGGAACTATGAATGAAGACGAAACTACTCAAACTTTATCGGATAAAGTGTTAGATAGGGCTAATGTTCTCACCTTTGGAAAACCCAAAACTTTACAATTACGCAAGGGGAGAACTACTGAAGATCCACGTTCTATGTATGTCAGTTATTCAAGATTTGAACAATGGTTCAAAACCCCTGATCAAAGTTCTGAGGTAGTCGAAAAAGTTAAAGATTATTTAGATAAGGCGAATAACATTATGGAAAGTATCGGACATCCTTTCGCCCATCGAGTGTATCAAGCAATTACTCAATATGTGATTAATTATCCTGGGGTTTCTGACTCAAATTCCGATGAATTTCGCTTTGCTTTAGTAGATCAATTTGCTCAAAAATTGTTACCAAAACTCAGAGGATTAATGATTGATGATTACCAGGAAGAATTAAATAAATTAGCCAGTTTAATTGAACAATTGGGCGATGTTTCCTTAATAGAAGCATTTAAAAAAGCAAAGAATTCGCGTTCTCGTCAGTTTGAATGGAAAGGATTAATTTATCCAGAGGAGGAGTAAACGCAAATGAAGTTATATTCTAGTATTTTTGCTTATTTGAATCAACAGGAAGTTAGGGTTGATCATCTTTTTGAAGCCAAAGATCGCCCCTATTTGGTATTAGAACCAGGTGATATTTTATCCCTCTGTCCTCTGTTAATTAACCAAACAAATCAGGTCTATGAAATCGGTTTTCCCTGGTTGAAGCCAACGGATTTACAACACAATAATGATCAACTTAATTATCAGTTGACTTTAGAAATCAACCTGCGTTTATCTGTTTTAAAAATTCGAGGTGAAGTGTTAGATTCTGCTACCATTGAAGATAACAAACAATTAAAAGAATGGAAAGAAAAATTAGACGATCGCTTAGATGATCAAGTTGCTAAACTATTACAAATTCTTACAGGACTATGTGAAAAGATTTTCGCTGAAAAAGTAGGAAAAAATAAACAAGTTAGAGTGCTTGAGTTACCCGAAAAGTTTCAACAATTCCAGACTTCTGATGCTATTAAACCTTTCATTATTGCTTTATTAAATAAGTATAATTTAGACAAGAATTTACAACTAATTGGCCCTAAACTTAGACAACAACTCAGACGAAAAGCCGAATTAATGCCCGTTGGCAATATTCAGGAAATGGATGCTTATTGTTTACGAGATTATACCCGTCGTCCGGGTTTAACCGCAGCAGAAAAAGCCGGATCTCGACAGGAATTAATGGGGATAAAACGCCACCAAGATTATAATACACCTGAAAATAAGTTTCTGGTTTATTTTGCCGGAAAAGTTCTCTACCGAGAATCAAATCTTTATAAAATGTATCCAGAATGTGAAAAATTTTATCAAACAATTAAACAGTTTATACAGCAACCAACTGTTAAACCGATTTTAAAAACTTTACACCGTTTTAAACCAGGGAAACCCAATTATGTGTTATTACAAAATCCCATCTATCATGGTTTTTATCAAGCCTATTTATATTATATTGCCAAACGGTCAGAAAAAGAGAAGTTATGGACATTCAGAAATCAACTATTAAAGGATGTGATTTATTTAGCATTTACCACAACATTTTTGCGATTTAAAGATTCTTATGTTGAACCTTTAAGCTATTTAACAGGTTTTCCCAGTCATAAACAGGGACAATATTTAAACCATGATCATCAAGTTTTTCCTGAAATTCGTGTATTTTTAAGAGATAAAGTCTATGTATTTCAGCTTCAAAAATGCAGAAATATTAAATTAGAAGATTACTTAATGACGGTGGAAATCCATGATTTAAATACATCAAATATAGAAGTTAAAAAGCTGCTATTTCCCATCTGGATATTCTGGTATCTTCCCTCAAACGAAACTTTGAAACAAGCTATTTCATATATTAACAAATTATCAGATATTGAATCAGGGATTATCTTGTATTTACATAAACCGCCTAATTCTGCATCAGAAAAAGGTAAAATTCAACGAATTACTAATCAAAAAATTTGGGTTTGTCAAATTCCTGACCCGATGTTAGATAATGGGTTTGAGCAAACGTTACAATTAATAAGTATTTTAATCAAAGATAAATTATTAAATTATGATCAATAAACAGCAATTTTGGCAAGGATTAAAAGCACAAATCAACGATTCTGGACGCAGCCCAGAATTGCGTTTAAGGTTGTTAGAACAGTTAGTTAAAACCCAAACTGAATTAACATTACCGACGCAATTAATTGTCGAAACAATCTGTAATTGTGCGGTTTATTTACAAGAGCGATCACAACTTAATTTTACCACAGTTTATCCCCTTTTACCGCTTTCTCCTCAACAAATCCAATCTTTAGAAATGGGATTATCTAATAGTCCGATTACGGTGATTTCTGGTTTACCCGCAACGGGAAAAACTCGAATAGCGTTGAATCTTGCGGATGCTGGGATTAAAGATGAAAAACGCATTTTAATTTTAAGTCATTATCCGAGTACATTAACCGTCTATCAAAAATTACCTGGATATCCTTATTTACTGTCGGAAAGATCGGGGAATCAATCAGCAATAATTGAACGTCTTCGGCGCGATCATTTAGCACAACCACAACTCAATTATTTACCGCTTTATTGTTTACCCGATACTGAATTAGAACAGTTGCGATCGCCTGCTAAACTAGAAAGATATTTACCCTTAATTACTAACCAATCTATCCCGCAACTCACCCAAACCCTCAGTTTAGAGTTTCCCAATTTAACTTTAACAAGATTAAAATGGTTAGCTTATCAATTGAAACGGCTAGAACCTTTATTAAGACAGCAACTTACTTTAGTTCAATCCTACCAAAATCTATCAAAAAATGCAATAGTAACTCTGGAGCAATATTTAAGTCAAAATCCCCTTAATCCTTGTTTAGCAACTGTTAAACAATTTCTGGGTGTTGATGGTCAAACCCTCTGGCAAAATTTCTATGATTTAATTATTATTGAAGATGCTCAAGAATTAACCTGGTTGGAATTAATCTTAATCTCAGGATTAACCAATAAATTAGTATTATTAGGTGATGGAAATACCGGGTTTATTCCTGCGTCTCGGAATCGGAACTTTTTCCAGCGTGTTCTCTATGGTTTTCCTTGGTTATTGCAATATTTACTTCCTGCTTATACCCTCCAACTTTCAGAACAATTTCGTTTACATCCTGAACTAGCAACTACAATTTATGATAGGTTTTCCTCGGAATGGATACAAACAAATTTTCAACAGATGAGTGATTATTTTCCCCAGTGGGAGTATCGGTTATGGTGGGAAGATATTCCTAATCAACAGGAAGAAGAAAAAATATTGGAATTTTTAAAAACTTTTGATTTAGAATTAATTCCAAAAATAGGAATATTAACCTTTTCGGAAACTCAGCGAGATCAGTTAATTGCTAATTGTCCGATTGAGTATACTTCTGTTATGATTAAAACTGTTACAGAATGGCAAGGAAAAGAAGCATCTATTGTCTTAATTTGTTGTAGTGGAAACCCTAAACTTATTTCTATAGAACATTGGAAAATTGCCTTAACCAGAGGACAAAGTTACTTAATTTTATGGGGAGACTATGAAAAATGGACTCATGCAATTTCCCTATTAAAACGAATGAGATTACCTAGAATTCGTCAAGGAGTATTATCATGAAAATCCATTATCAAATTCAGGGAACATTTTACCGTCAGTTGGGAGAAGGAAACCTTTTATCTGATGTATCTTTATGGCAATTATTACAAGAAATTCAAGCAGTTGCTACCCAAACTCATCGACGAACACAGCAGCTTTTACATCAATCTTTTGGGTTACAATTCATCCCTAATGCAGTCTTAACGGATTTATTAAAAATTGCTAATGGAGTCACTCAGGATGATGAACTTTATCAATCTTCTAGTTTAAAACTATTATTTCCTAGTGAGTCTAACTTTAAAAAAAGCGTTGCTAACCGTTATATTTATCAATTTATTAGTTCAGAAATTACCTTAGATTTGTTAGCAGATGATCCTCAACTTCCTCTATTTAATGGCAATGAAACTCAACAAGATGGGAGTTATACTGTGGTTTTAGATCAACCTTATTATTCAGGGTTATCATTAGAAATAGCCGCAAAAATATGGCGAGAAGCGGAAATTTTTTGGCAGAATTTACCCAATTATCAAAAAATTGATCGTTTCTTGAGAAACGTTGATACTCAAGAGGTAGTTTTTAGAATTAATGATCAATTAAGATTAGGGATAAATTGGCAAGAATTACGCTTCAGTTTAAAGGAAGCAATGATCAGTTTACGAGAAGGAAATACGGACATTTCTGATCAGTCAGAATTAACTCAACAATTGATTCAAGAATATCAAGAGCATTATAGGATTATTGTTAGTTATTTTCCTGAAAATCCGCATCTAAAACCTAATTTTTCTCCGATAAATCAATTTTTATTTCGTCGAAAAAATCGTGATCTATTTCAAAAAATAATTGCTAAAGCAGGTAAATTTTTACTAATTTCTAGCTATATTCTCGAAGATGAAGTATTAATTAATCAAATTTGTGAAAAATCAGCAACTCTGCCGCAAGGAATCTGGATCTTAACAGATTTGCGGGATGAAGTTGTGGATAGAATTGATCAACAAGTGACGATTTCTAAGTATTTACCTGAACATTTTAAACGTGCTGACGAACGCAAAAAAGATTGTCTACGTCAATTATTAGATGCTAAAGTTAAGATCAGAAGCGGTGCATTTCATTTAAAAACTTGCATTTCTGAACATCATGGTTACTTAGGATCAGTGAATTTGACAAGAGGCAGTTTAGATGTTAATTTAGAGTCAGGAATTATCTTTAAAAACAATGAAACTTACCAACAACTAATTAATATATTTCGTTATTTTTGGGAATGTTCTAGTCGAGATAATGTAATTCCTGTATTGGGTTTTGATGGTTTTGAATTGCGAACTGTCAAACGTTATCGTCAAGAATATTATCCGGTTTCTCCTACTTTACTAACTCCTGAGCAATATTATAATGATCTTTTAAAAGAGTTAAGTAATTTTGAAGGAAAAGTCATAATTGTTAGTCGGAGTTTTCAAGCAACTGCTGAATTAAGATCCCAATTACAGCGATTAAATACTATAATTTATATTGACCAAGAAATGGGATTTTTAGATTCCACTATTACGATTAAAGAAGTGAAAAATCTACACGCAAAAATCACACTATTAGGAAATAAAACTGCTTATATTGGTGGAATCAACTTTAATTTTTCTCGGAAACATCAAAGAAGTTATGATTTAATGTATAAAACTACAGATTCTCAAGAAATTAATCAAATTATTAACGCATTAGGAGGTTCAAGATCATGACTCGACTCTTTAATTTAGAATCCTATATTAAATTATGTCAATATGCTTATCAATTTGATCAAAATCCTGATGATTTCATTCATTCTCAGGGAAACTTACCCAGAAGATATAAACAAGAATTAATTACAAAATATGGAATAATTCCCTATCGAGTTGAACCCGTTATTTCCAATCATCGTAGTCAACAGTTAGAAATTAAAACTAATAAAAATAATTTTCTGGGTGAGGAGTTAACCCAAACCGAAATACAACGGTTATTTATTATTAGAGATACAATTGATTTATTAACTTTAAGTACCAGTCAATTTTTAAATTATCAAGAAACTTATTTATATCAAAGTGCTTATTATTATTGGAATTATTATCAACAACTGAAACATCTAAATCATGATAAACTGTTAATATTTATAGATTTAGATTGTTTTGAATGCGATCGCCTAATTCCTATTCAACCAGATAAGAATGGAATTCCTATTCTTAATACAAGAGAACCGTTATTCATTCAAACGCATTTTAATAGTGTTGAAAGCTACAATCAAATTTGTAGAGATATTGCTATCAAAATTTTAACTAACTTTTTCCCAAATAGTAATTTAGACGAAAGTGCGATCGCCCATCTACAAAAATATTTACAAAAAATTGCAATATTTGAACAAATCCCCTCAGAATCAAATACAGAATCAATTTCTATTATTGTTGAAATTATGTATTCTGATCAAATTTATTATAAGCAAGTCCAGTTAAAGCTAGAAGATATTGAAAATATTGTTAATAGTAGAGTTAATTTTTCCGACTTAGAAAAAATAGTAGATCCTAATTATCACTGGGTTTTAATTTCTCAATATAATCGGTTTCCGATTATTAAACAGCGACTTCCGCAATTTTTATGTGTAAGTTCTGATCATCAAACTTTTCCTAGAGAGTGGGAGGAAAAGAAACAAAACTCTAATTTTCCCTTATTTGGAATTTATTTAGATACCATTGAATTTGAAATTGGAACAAAAGATGAACAGGGAAATCTGATCACTCAATGGATTCAATTATCCGATCAAACCATTTCCTACGAAGGTTCACCACGAACATTAAGAGGAACTATCCCCGAAACTAATCAAAATGAATTCTTAATTCGTAAAAATCTTGTTAAACTTCCAATTAAAGTCAATGGGGAAAAATTCTTAAAAAAAGGAATTCCACAAAATTATGAAATCTTGATTGAGAACTTCCCAGAAACAACACCAGATCGAGAAGATGTGGAAATCAAAATAAAAATAGAATTTATTCTCAAACTCAATGCACCTCCAGAATTAAAAGTTAGCGATGTTAACGAAACTTATAGAATTACATCAAAACTTGTAGATAGAGTTGAGGAATCCTTTGGTTATATTCCTTATCAACAGATTGTTAACAATCGGGTGGATCAATCAGACAAGCATATACAATACTTAAAAAACCCAGGACATCAAAAAAAGTACAAAGAATACTTGGAAGAAGTTAAAGCAGAACTTGGCAAAATATCTATTCCTATAGAATCAAAATCTAGCCAGGAAAAAATATTAGATAATCTCTTGAACTCCATTAATAAAAAACTTCCTAAACCTAATAATATTGATATTTTTCAAAATATTCAAACAGATAGCTCAGAACCAGAAGTTATTGAATTAAAGCAAATATTTGAAAATTCTGATTTTATTAAGCTACCTGATTTAATGATAAAATCCTATCCAAATTCTATTAATTTAGTAAAAAAAATGCTTCGATTTGTCGGTAAAATTTATAGATTTTCTGAACCTTTTAACCTAGAACCAGCTTTTGATTATTTCAAAGATAAGCTGACTACCAAACGAAAAAAACAAGTTATCAGACAAGGTAGCAGCGCATATTTTGAAAGTCTGGCTAGAACTGCTTTCAGTACCTCTCAGCAAAAACTCTACTTTGATTTATTTGAGGAGGAGTATAAGTTGACAAAGAATCAATACCTATGGGGATATGCAAGAATTTTATTGTGGTATTATAACTTTCAATCAAAGGCGGAAAATTTCAACTATAAAAATCATTTTTTGTTAATAACCAAGTATCTCCTGAGTAAACCCGCTAACCAATTTACTGAACAATATAAACAAAATGCCTTTTTAGCTTTATCTTATTTGCTAACATTTCGAGAAATTGATCCAGATTTTTTCAAAGAATATTCTCAAGAAAAACAACAAGCAATACAAGTAATTAAACACTTTGAAGATGAAAAAGTAATGTTAAACCAAGTGAGTCAAGAAAAATCTTTAAATCAACTATTTGCTGAACTAATTGAAGGAAAAGCGTCTCAATCCGATATTGACGGAATGATCCAAGCAAGTTAAGTTGTAATTAATAGAAATATAATTTGGGGGTTAGGAGGGGTCAGAGTAATTGATAAATTCAGGGGCGATCGCCTTTCAACTGCGTTAAAATTAAATCCCGATCAAAATGTAGGTTATAATTATGACCAAAACTTCGTTAAAAACACTTTATGATATTGATTTTGCACTCTGGATTGAAGATACGGTTAATCAGTTAAAATCTCGAAATATTGAAAATTTAGATTGGGACAATTTAATTGAGGAGATCGAATCTTTGGGGAAGCGGGATAAACGGGAATTAGAAAGTCGGTTAACAACGTTGTTTGAACACGCTTTAAAACGGTGTTATGTTCTGTTACCCGATTGTTATCGAGGTTGGGAAGTAACGATTTATCGAACGCAACAGGATATTAAAAAACAGCTAAGGGACTCTCCGAGTTTGAGGAATTATTTACAAGAAATTTATCTCGATTGTTATCAGGAAGCTTTGGGAAATATGCAAATTGAATATGATGCAGTATTTCCTGCTGTTTGTCCATTTCCCCAGGATATAGACATTTTATTAACTGGGAAATTTTGGTAAACACCGCTATAAAAACCCTAATTCAAGGATTCTAAAAATGCTTGAACACTCCCATCCGGTTGTAAAACTAACCGAATTTTCGGGGTTTTTCCTGACTCCAAGGGAGAAACAAAAGCTTTCCCGATTTCTGGAAAATCCAGTTGTTTTTGACGATTAACCGCAGGTTGACCAACAGGCGTAATACTCTGCAAAGATCCATCCGAATTGAGTTTTAAACTATATTGTAAGGTGCGTTGTAAATTTTTAGGAGGATACCAGATTTTTTGAAAATAGTTTCTGACTTCACTGACTTGAGGAATTTGATCAAATAGGGTGGTATCCTGTTGACGAGTGGCGGCAATTGTGGGGGGACGTTTATTCAGTTGAGCCAAATAATTCTGTTTATCTGGGTCGGGATTTTCTGGCGAAGAATTTGAGGAATTTTCCGCAGAAGGTACGTTTAAAATAACCGGAGGAGCCGCATTTTTTAAGGTGGGTAATTCAATAGTTTGGGGTGCAAAAATTACGGGCGGAGATGGGGGCAGCGCTTGGGTTGGAGCCACGGCTAGGCGGGGTGGGGGCGGGGGTACGGTGGCCGTTAAGGGCGGCGGTGCGGGGGGTACAGACCCATCTGTCACCGGAGAGTCCTGGGGAATAATAACGAACCCATCGGGTGCGGGTTGCAGGTCGGGTATGGTTTGGGGGGTTGTCGGGTTCGGAAACAGAGGGGCGGGAATGGGCAGGGGGGCGGTATTGACGGGGGGTAAATTGGGAACGACTTTAATCTGAATCGGGGGTGCAGACGGGACGGGAAGCGGTGCTAACTTGGGTGGAGGGGGGAAGGGAACCAGATTTGGGGGCGGAATTTTAACGGTTTGTGCGGGTTGGGTAGCGGTTTGATTTTGGGGTTGTCGATAGAGATTTATTAGTTTAATTGTCCCGGTTAAACAGCCAATAGAAATAATAATAAATAAAATTGTTTTTAACCATTCGGGGGTGGTTTTTTCTAGGGATTTTAGATTGGATAAATTTTCGGATTCTGTTATATATTCTTCTAAAGCAGCCGAGAGGTCAAATAGTTGTAAAACGCTGAGATGAATAAATAAGTTAGTAGAGTTTTTAGATAAGTTTCCTAGGAATAAATCATGGTATAATAAGCCATCGGGTTTAATTTTAATTTCTAAGTTGGTTTCGTCAAAAATAACAAATGATGGGGTGTTTTCAGTGGAAGATTTTAGGGAAAGTGTTGCGGGTTCATGGGTTGATATTTGGGCAAAATTAAGCAGATTTTGAATATAATTTTTGATGACTTGAGAGAGAGTTTCTAGTTGATTGCGATCGCCTTCAATGGTAATATGATCGGCATCGGGTAAACGAGGATCATCAAAGCAGAGTTTAAATTTAAACTGTTTTAAAATAGGTTGTTGTTTCGGGCGAGAGATAAAAGGACGTTTCGCCTGGACTTCTAAGGTACAAGTTGGGGGAGTATAGCGTCGAATAATCATCATAATAAGTTGACCGTTAATGATAGATTAGAATGGAGAATCAATTAATGTTAACCATAATTGTTGATGGCTATTGGGTTTACTATAAAATAATAAGTCAATTAGTAATTTAATCGCTAGGGTGTCAAGGTCTAGGGGGGTTTGAGGATGTCGGGTCATCGACTGTTGATAACTTTCATTAAATGTATCCAAATATTCCCGCAGCAAGGTGACTTGACGAAAATCGGTTTTTTGCTGTGCCATTTGTTCAACTAAACCCAGGGCTCGACGAATTAAAATTTGATCCTGTTGAGCAATATAACAAATAATTGGCACTAGCGATCGCATTTCTTCAAGGGATAAGGGATTTTCTTCTGATTTTTTTTGCAATAATTCAATTCGGTCGGGAACATTAGGCTCTAATTTTAGCAGATTTCCGACTTGTAAAATTGTTTCTAAGGGAATACCAATTAAAGCTTCAATTGCCAGTAATAATACCTGAAGTTGAACCGTGATTTTTCCCCTTTGTTCGGGTTTGGGTTCCGGTTCTAAATCATATCTATTTGTATTGGATTTTTGATCATTAATAGAATTTGAATGCAGCATTTTCAAGACCACTTATTATATCCGAGATCAGATTCCCCTAAATCCCCCTTAAAAAGTGGGACTTTGAGCTAATTCCTTGCATTAAAAAGGAGGAGTTTAATCTAATTCCTTGCATTAAAAAGGAGGAGTTTAATCTAATTCTCCCCTTACCAAGGGGGGTTAGGGGTCATGGGAATCAAAAAGGGAAGTTTCCTATTAATTCCTTAAATAAGCAATTGTAACACCAATTCCGCCATCATTAGGCGGTGCTAATTCAAATCGTTCGACTAAAGGATGGTTTGTCAAAAATTCATGAACTCCTTTTCTAAGTTGTCCTGTTCCCTTACCATGAATAATCCAAATTGCTCCAAAATCATGAATTTGACCTAACATTCGATCTAGTTCACTTTCTGCTTCTGAAGTGCGTTTTCCTCTGAGATCAATGGTATTATTAGAAGTTCTAACAATCGGTCTTTCGGGTTTGGTTTCTTTTGCGGGAATGGGTTCTTTTTTATGTTCTTTAGCTTTAGGAATAACAGGTTTTAAACCATCTAAGGATTCAATTTCTCCTAAACTAACGGTCATTTTCATCATCCCAAATCGGACGGTAATTTGACCTTCTGGAGTGGGTTCACTTAAGACTTCTGCGGTTTGACCAAAACGGGGTATTCTAATCCGATCTCCCACCTTGGGTTTAAATTCTGGGGGTAGTTTTGGGGTAGTTTTTTTAGAGGGTAAATACTGCCCGGCAATTTGGTTTAAAGCTTCCGTTGCTTGGCTGGTATCTTGACCCGTTGGTGTCCCCTGTTGTAAGCGATGAATTACTTTGGCAATTTCAGATTTAGCTTGAATTAATGTTTCTTGAATTGCCTTTTCTTGAATTTGTTTTAACTCCCGTTCTCGTTCTTTTAAATTTGCTGATTTTTGAGCTAATTCCTGATGCAAACGTTCCGTATCTTTTAATAATTGACCTGCGGCTTGAGCTTTGGTTTCCTGTTGACGACGTTGTGCTTCTAACCCGGCAATTACTTGATTAACTTCCTCGGAAGTTTCCCCCACATAACCCGTCGCTTTTTCTATGATTTCTGGGTTTAATCCTAACCGTTTGGCGATAGTTAAGGCATTAGAACGCCCTGGAATGCCCCATAATAATCTATAGGTGGGTTGTAAGGATTGTTCGTTAAATTCAACGGAGGCATTTTCAAATCTTTCATCTTCATATTTTAAGGATTTTAGTTCTCCAAAGTGAGTAGTTGCTATAGTTAATAAAGCATGATCGGCCAAATATTGTAATAAGGCGATCGCTAAGGCACTTCCTTCGGTGGGATCGGTTCCTGCGCCCACTTCATCTAGTAAAATTAAACTAGAAAAACGGTTTTCGGTTTGAGGATTAATCGCTTCTAAGATTCGGCTAATTCTGCGAATATGACCCGAGAAAGTCGAGAGGTTTTGTTCAATGGATTGTTCATCTCCAATATCAGCTAAAACCTGATCAAACCAAGGTATTTCAACGGGTTCTCTAGCGGGAATAAATAACCCGACTTTTGCCATTAATGCCGCTAATCCAATAGTTTTTAAAGTAACGGTTTTGCCTCCGGTATTCGGCCCGGTAATCGCTACAACTCTAATCTTAGGATTAACTATAACATCAATAGGAACAACGGGAAATCCCTGTTCATGTTGTTGTTGCCAAACTAATAAAGGATGGCGGAGTTGTCTTAAATTGATGGAATTTAAGGTTGAATCTTCTGATGATTCTAAATCAATAAAACGGGGAGGATTGGCTTCTAACCACAGACTATAACGAGCTTTAGCAACAGCTAAATCAAGAGTAGTTACAATCATTAATAATCGTTCTAAATCCGGTTTAACTGCCCCAATTTGTTCACTTAATCCCTGTAAAATAATATCTTCTTCAGCTTTTTCTAGCCGTTGAATTTGTCGGAGTTGATTATTGAGATCAATTGTTGATTTCGGTTCAATGTATAAGGTCGCTCCCGTTGTTGAGCTATCATGAACAATCCCAGGAATTACATCTTTTTGAGATGCTTTAACTGGAATTACAAAGCGATCACTTCTTTGAGTAATTAATTGTTCTTGAACGGCGTTAGATTTGCGTTGAATAATATGTTGCAAAATCTCATAAACCCGATCTCTAATACTTCGTAATTGTCCTCTAATTCCCCCTAATTTAACACTAGCTCGATCTGCAACATCTCCCCGTTCATCAATACAGTGATAAATTTCCTGCTCTAGTTCGGGATAGGTTCTTAATTCTGAGACAAATTCTGTTATAATAGGAATATCGGAATGGTTATTAATAATTCGCCGTAATTGTCTCGCTCCGGCTAAGGTTGTGGCAATCGCTAATAGTTCATTTCCTGATAACATTCCATGGCGTTCTACCCGTTCTAAATAAACACTAATGTCTTCAATTCCTTCAAATTTTAAACCATTTTGTCGCAGTTCTAATTTGTAAGTTTCTTGAGTTTGTGCTAATAATTGCAAAGTTTCTGCGGGAGTTGTCGGAATGTGTAAATGCTGCGCCGCCACAGCAGCCAGTTTTGTCGCCGTAAAGGTGGATAAATGACGACATAACCGTTGCCATTCCAGTAGTTCTAAGGTTTCTGTTTGAATCAATGCCTCAAGATTTAAAAGTGTAATGTTTAAATACTACATCATTGTAACCGTTTTTGGTATTTTCCGCAATCCTCAAATAATCAGTTATCAGATTTAATAGGATTACGCCGATTAACACAGATTAAAATCCGTGAAATCCGTGAAATCCTCTTAAATCCGTGATCATTATTTCAACTTTAAAATTCTCTCAGCAATGGATGGTAAAACAGGCATTACTGATAAGCGATTTCCCCGTTTGACAACGCCAAATTCCTCGGAATTAAAGGTTTGTTTCAGACTCTCCAAACTAATAATAGCAGAAAATTGTTCCAAAAATTCCACTTTTACCGTATACCATCGGGGAGAATTTGGCGTTGCTTGAGGATCAAAATAGGGACTATTAACATCAAATTGGGTCGGGTCAATTTGGTTATTTTCAATAATTTTAGCTAATCCCACAATCCCCGGAGGTTTAGTATTAGAATGATAAAAAAACGCTAAATCTCCGACTTGCATTTGTTGGAGGAAATTTCGAGCTTGATAATTTCTCACTCCGTCCCAAATCGAAGTCCTATCACGTTTTAAATCCTCAATACTATACACATCCGGCTCAGATTTAATTAACCAATAATTCATGTTTTTTAACTCTTTAAAGCATTTTCCATGAAGATATCATGGGCGATTAATTCTGGGGTATTTTCTGGCGGATGACGTTGAATATATTGACCATCGGGCTGTAAATCCCAAGCTTTGCGATTATCCGATAACATAATCCCTAAAATTTCTTCTAACTCCTTAGCAATATCAGAATCTTTAATCGGAGTTACCGCTTCAACCCGACGATTTAAGTTGCGAGACATCCAATCTGCTGAACCAATATAAACCTCCTCCTGTCCACCATTATAAAAATAGAAAATCCGAGAATGTTCTAAGAATCTTCCGATAATACTAATCACCTTAATATTATCACTAATTCCCTCTAAACCCGGACGCAAACTACAGGTTCCCCGGATAATTAAATCAATCCCAACTCCCGCTTGAGATGCCTCATATAATCTGGCAATAATTTCCGGGTCAACTAAGGAATTAAGTTTAACCACAATGCGCCCGGTTTTCCCTTGATTTGCCTGTTCGATTTCCCGACGAATTAACTCTAAAAATCGTTTTCGCATATTCACCGGAGCAACTAACAGTTTACGATAGGACTGTTGACGAGAATATCCGGTTAAGAAATTGAATAAATCTGTTAAATCTGCTCCTAAATCTGGACAGGCACTTAATAATCCTAAATCCGTATATAATTTAGCAGTTTTATGATTATAATTTCCCGTGCCAATATGAACATAACGGCGAATTTTATCCTGTTCCTGACGCACGACCATGACAATTTTTGTATGGGTTTTTAAACCCACTAAACCATAAACAACATGAACCCCAGTTTGTTCTAGTTTTTTTGCCCATTGAATATTATTTTCTTCATCAAATCGAGCTTTAAGTTCTACTAAAACTGCCACCTGTTTGCCATTTTCCGCCGCATCAATTAAAGAAGTAACAATCGGAGAATCCCCGGAAGTGCGGTATAATGTCATTTTAATTGCTAAGACATTGGGATCATGGGCTGCTTGATTAATAAACTGTTGAACTGTTGCAGAAAATGAATGGTATGGGTGATGAACTAAGACATCTTTTTGTCGTAAAATCGCAAAAATATCTTTTTCATCTGTTTCTGGATTAGACGCAATAATATCTTCACTCTCTTTCATCCAACGGGGTAAAACAGCAGTCCAAGGTTTATCTTTTAATTCGGGTAAGGGTAAACTGATAAAAAACATTAAATCCCGTAAACCCATCAACCCATCTACGGTATAAATATCTTCAGATTCTAACTCTAATTCATCTACCAATAAATCGCGTAAATAGTCCGGGATTGAACTATTAATTTCCAGACGCACCACAGACCCACCGACTCGACGTTTGCGTAATTCTTGTTCAATTGCTAATAATAAATCATCCGCCTCATCTTCTTGCACGGCTAAATCAGCATCGCGGGTAATCCTAAAAATATAATAATCTTGAATATCCATTCCTGGGAATAGGGATTCTAAATTATGGGCAATTACTTGACCAATAGGAATACCAACCCAAGGGGAAAATTCTCCATTTTCTTGGACTCGTAATTCCTTGGGTAAGGAAATAAATCTAGGTAAAGAACTCGGTACTTTCACCCTAGCAAATAATTCTTCTTTGGTTTCAGGATTTTTGAGAACCACGGCTAAATTTAAACTCAGATTAGATAAATAGGGAAAGGGATGGCTACGGTCAATGGCTAAGGGGGTTAAAACTGGAAAAATTCCTTCATCAAAATAGTGTTTTAAATAATTTCTTTGTTCTTGATTTAGATCAATATAACTTAATAAATGAATCCCATTTTGAGCTAATTCGGGTCTAATTTGTTGTTCAAAATATTGGTGCTGTTCCGTAACCATTGGTAACAATCGTTCATGGATAGCATTTAGTTGCTCTTGTGGAGTCCGACCATCGGCGGTAACTTTATTGACTTGGGCTTCAATTTGTCTCTTAATTCCAGCTACTCGCACCATAAAAAATTCGTCTAAATTAGAACTAAAAATAGCTATGAATTTTAACCTTTCTAACAGAGGATTTTGAGGATCTAAGGCTTCTGCTAAGACCCGACGGTTAAATTCTAACCAACTAAGTTCCCGACTCAAATAATATTGGGGATCTTGAAGATTAATGTCTTTAGTAATTTTTGGCTCTGTTTTTTTAGCTTTGGACATAATTTGAGGCTAGGTAGGTGGATGTAAGTTATACTCGATCTCTATTGTAATTCTAAATGGTTAAAATTGGAAAAAATTTAGTCAATATTGAGAAATTGGGGTAAAATTAAGGTTAACGAATGTTTAAACAGCTTTTTATTAATTATTGATTCAGATAAATTGGTTTTGAAAAAAATACTTAATATAGTAAGTTTAAATTAATCAAGATCCTGAATGCTAACAAGCCGATCAGTGGCGGTGATTTTGAGCTAAAATTACACAAATTGCCCTAGTCGAAGTACCATAGAAATTAGGGTTAATTGATGCGTTGGCGGAGGACAAAATGGCAGTTAAATTGGAACGCCCAATTTTAATTGGGGGGGTCGGACTTTCTTTCGGTCTATGGTTGTTGGAAAGTGTTCAGCATTCAGCTTCTGAACTCGGACAAATAGTGCTATTTGGTTTAGCCTTCAGTAGTGCTGGACTGTGGTGGTTTAAGCAACAAAGGACAGAATCCCTGGAATTGTCGCCGCCTCCAGAACCTTTAAATCAGGATAAAGTAGAAAAGGCGATCGCCCAAACTCAAAGTCTGATTGATCGTTTAGCCACAGAATCCCCAACTCAGAATAGCCGTTTAGAGGCTCTAAAACAGCAAGGGGAGCAACTCAACGGCCAACTACAACGCACAGCCCTGCGGGTAGCAATTGCGGGTCACAAAGGTACAGGGAAAACCGCCTTATTACAAAGGTTAGAGTCTGACGGGCTATCCCAACAACCTCAGATATTAAGTTTAACGGAAATTTCCACCCCAGAACTCGATTCTGCCCTCCCCAATTTAATCACGGCGGATGTGGTTTTATTTGTCACCGCCGGAGATTTAACCGACCCCGAATTTAAAACTGTATCTGAATTGGTGGCTAATAACCATTATTTAATTTTAGCTTGGAATAAGCAAGATCAATATTTAATTGGAGATCAACCTGTGATTTTGCAGCAGTTAAAAACCACATTAACGGGGGTATTATCCCCGGATGATATTGTGGCGATCGCAGCTTCTCCCAATCCGGTCAAAGTCCGTCAACATCAAGATGATGGTACAATTCAAGAATGGTTAGAACCCCAATTACCTATCCTTGATTCTGTAGTCAACCGTCTTAATACTATTTTAACTCAAGAACAGCAAAAGTTAGTATTAGCAACAACCTATCGGGAAGCCTTAGAATTGCAACGGCAAGCGAAAGAAATTTTCAATCAATTACGTCGAGAACAGGCTTTACCTCTGATTGAAAAATATCAATGGATTGCGGCGGCAGCAACGGTAGCCAATCCAGTTCCGGCTTTAGATATGTTAGCAACGGCGGCCGTTAATGCCCAATTGGTGATGGATTTAGGGGCAATTTATCAACAGAAATTTTCCCTAAAACAAGGTCAAGACGTTGCCACAACTATTAGCACCCAGATGTTGAAATTGGGGTTTGTGGAAATCTCTACCCAAACCTTAACCTCGTTATTAAAAACAAATACGGTAACATTTATGGCGGGAAGTTTGGTACAGGGGGTGAGTGCGGCCTATTTAACCCGAATTGCCGGGTTGAGTTTAATTGAATATTTTCAAGCCCAGTCCATACTGTTAGAAGCCACCGACAATCCGAGTTTGAATTGGGATAGTCTCAAGAAAACCCTACAAACCGTATTCCAGCAGAATCAACAGGCCAATTTGTTACAGTCCTTTGCTAAACAAGCCATAAACTATCTATCGGTGCAGTTCAAACCCAAGCAAACCGTTGAATCCTCTGCGTCTTAGCTGATGTCCCGGTGGTGTAAACCCAGTCCTCAAAAAAAACTTTGAGAACTGGGGGTTTACATTTCTGAGGTTTATGCTATAGTTGGAAATTGTGACAGCAAAACGCGGGTGTAGTTTAGTGGTAAAACTATAGCCTTCCAAGCTATTAATGCGGGTTCGATTCCCGCCACCCGCTTCTTCAAATACTACACATAGACAATAGTTAGAACTCCTGCATTACATACGGTGTAGGGTTTTTACTTAATGTGTAATCCCCTCTTTTTTGAGCAAAGTGCAGTAGTATTTTGCCTGTGTAGAGATATAGCAGTCGCCACATCTATTAGGACATTCTTGAAGGCTAAAAGCTGCTCACAGTAAGTATTTACCTATAGCGAGATTGCCTATTCCCTATTGCCTCTTGCTATAAGTACCTAAACAAAATTAATTACACATCCTCCACCCTGTTCCCTCCCCCCCTAGCCCCCCGTGCACGGGGGGTTTGGGGGGGCTGTTCCGAGATCCGGCGTTCCCTCCCCCCCTAGCCCCACACGGGGGGTTTGGGGGGGGCTGTTGTTCCGGTGTTCCCTCTCTCAACTAGGTAATTTATTTTGTGCAACTACTTAATACAGGAGACAGGGGGAAAGACCTATATTTAGTTATAAACTCTAACAAAGCATTTTGATTTTTTTCCGTTTTTTCCATCCTAACGACCTACCTGGAATTTTTTGAACTATGGCAAACCCTACTGTAGATAGAGAAACAGATCAATCTCAATCTCCTTCATCCTGGCATAATGTCTCCTCGAAGCCATTGCCCTTTTGGGTGCGTCGATGGGGGGCGTTTGTGGCGGAAGTATCTTTAGTGGCGGCGAGTGGCTTAATTCCTTTTACCCTGGGCTCTGTCTTTAACCGCAGTCCCCAACCGGTTCCTCTCAATCCGGTGGTGCGAGTCACTTCGGAAACCGTTGCGGCTACGTTGGGAATTCCTGTACGCGATCGCAGTCCGAAAGTCGCCCCATTAACCAATCTATTTTGGTCAGGTGCGCTACTTCTGCCCCTAGTGGTGGGAGGATGGCAATTTTATTTGTTAGCTAAACGGGGTCAAACCTTACCCAAACTTTGGTTTGGAGTTCAGGTCGTGAGTCCTAATGGTTCAGCCCCGGGATGGGGACGGGCATTTCGTCGAGAATTAATTGGTCGTTGGGGTATCCCCCTGGGCATTGCCTACGGTCTTTGGCAAGTGACGGGAGCCTATCCTAATTTATTAATTTTAGGGGTTTTATCTAGTGCGACTTTCCTCGGAGATGCTCTGATTGCGAAACGATTTCAAGGTCGGACGGGACATGATTTATTAGCAGGAACTTTGGTACAGGACGTTCCTAGAATCTTGGTGTTTAACCCCTTTACAAATTACGATTGGGTGAATGAAGATAATGCGGTTCATAGCCTAGTTATCAGTACGGAAACACCAAAACTGGAGTTTAATTTATGGGCATGGATGCGTCAACATCCTGGTTTAACTTTAGTTATTGTTAGTAGTGCTAGTCTGGTGGCGGTATTAGGAACTTTTGTTGGTACTCAAATTTATATTCAAAACCAAGCTAACCGTCGGGAATTTCAACAACAAGATAATCAGGTTTTTCTAGCTTTAGTTAATAAATTATCCCCCAATGCTGCCACGGATGTTACCCAAAAACGTGGGGCAATTTTAGCGTTAGGGGCGATTAAAGATCCCCGGGCAATTCCCCTATTAGTGGACGTATTAGCTCAGGAAGAAAACCCTGTCTTAATTGATGTAACTCAACAAGCCTTGGTGAGTACCGGGCCTGAAGCCTTACCCCATTTAAGACGATTAAATCAAGCCCTAAAAAATGATTTAGATTCGATGAAGTTTGGGGCAGAAAACAAAGAAAAACAGTTGGCAGGGCGAAGACTACAAGCAACTCAAAGAGCGATCTCTAAAATTCTAAAAGTTTATGGGGGATTTATCCATAATACTGATTTAAGTCGGATTGATTTAGGCCAAAATTTAACCCCGCCGATGCAATTTACCTTGGTTTTAGAACAAACGGATTTATCAGGAATTAGCTTTAAAAACACGAACCTCAATCAAGCTAATTTAAAAAATAGTCGCTTCGCCAGTCCAGGGAATGATGGACGATTAGAAACCTTCGATGATTGGATTTCTGATTTAAGTGGCGCGGATTTAACCGAGGCTGATTTAACCGGAGCTTTCTTGAGTAATACCCTATTAAAATATACTAATTTTTTAAAGGCAAATCTGAATAAAGCCAATTTATCTAAAGCCGATTTAACCGGAGCTAATTTCAGCAACGCTCAATTATTAGGTTCCAATTTACAACAAGCTAACCTCACCGATGCTAAATTCACCGGGGCGGAATTAGCCAGTGCTGATTTGTCTAACGCTAATTTAAAAAAGGCTCGTTTTACTGAAGCTAAAGCCCCAGGTGCAAATTTTCAAGGAGGAGATTTAAGACAAACTAACTTTAAAAATGCCGATGTTTCTGCGGTAAATTTCTCAGGAATAAATGCACAAGGGACAGATTTTAGCTCCGCTAAACTTACGGGTTCAAATTTTAAAAATTCCCGATTGCAAGATGCTAATTTCAAAAGTGCTAATTTAAGTTTAGTTAATTTCCAAGGAGCAAAATTAGACGGGGCAAATTTTAAAGGGGCAATCTTTGTAGCTTCTGAACAAAATAAAGCTGATCAATTTATTGCTAAATCCGATGAAACGGTTCAATCCATCCGTCTGAAAAAGGTGGATTTTAGTAATTCCCTTAATTTGGATTCTAACCAAATTCAATATATCTGCTCTCAAGGCGGTATTCACCCCAACTGTCCCTCCGCAAAAGGCAAAAAATAGGACAAGGTGATTATAGGGAAGGGGAGAGACGAGGGTGAACGGTCAAACCTCAACAGTCAACCCCCTTCAGTGGTAAGCTAAGGATTGGCCTAAAAACTTTTTTAAACTTTAGTAACGTTAAAATGACCGAATCGACCCAAGTTCCTTATTTGTTGCGTGCTACTCGTGGTGAAAAACTAGATCGTCCCCCCGTATGGATGATGCGCCAGGCGGGTCGCTATATGAAAGCCTATCGTGATCTGCGAGAAAAATATCCTTCCTTCCGTGACCGATCTGAAAAAACGGATATTGCTGTTGAGATTTCCCTCCAACCTTTCCGGGCTTTTCAACCAGATGGGGTGATTTTGTTTTCTGATATTCTAACGCCTTTACCTGGAATTGGGATTGATTTTGATATTATCGAAAGCAAAGGGCCGATTATTAATCCTCCCATTCGTAGTTTAGAACAAATTGAAAAACTGCATCCAATTGAACCGGAAGAAAAACTTCCTTTTATTCGAGAAATTCTGCAAACTTTACGTCGGGAAGTAGGAAATCAAGCCACTGTATTAGGGTTTGTGGGTGCTCCTTGGACGTTGGCGGCCTATGCGGTTGAAGGTAAGAGTTCTAAGGATTATACGATTATTAAAAAAATGGCATTTTCTGAGCCTTTAATTCTGCATAAATTCTTAGAAAAAATTGCCGATGCGATCGCTGTTTATGTCCGTTATCAAATTGATTCCGGGGCCCAAGTAATTCAAATGTTTGATTCTTGGGCGGGTCAATTAAGTCCCCAAGATTATGATGTTTTTGCCCTTCCCTATCAAAAACGGGTGGTTGATCAAGTTAGACAAACCCACCCTGATACGCCTTTAATTCTTTATATTAGTGGCGGTTCGGGATTATTAGAACGGATGGCTAAAACTGGGTTTGATTTTATTAGTGTAGACTGGATGGTTGATATGGCTGATGCACGTCAACGTCTGGGTCAAAATATTGGGGTTCAGGGTAATCTTGATCCCTGTATTTTATTCGGGTCTAAAGAAAATATCCGGGATCGGATTTTAGATACCATTAGAAAAGCTGGAAATCAAGGTCATATCCTCAATTTAGGGCATGGTGTTCTCCAAAATACTCCAGAAGAAAACGTTGCCTATTTCTTTGAAACGGCAAAACAAGCGGATCAATTATTAAAAGGTTAATCCTTAATTCTGTTGTTGCGCCGTTGTTGCGCTTAAGCGCATCTAGGGTTGGGTTTCCCCACCCTAGAAATCCCATATTGGAAGTTTTTGGTATTGTTGATTTTCTGAAAAAAAACACAAAGACACGAAGACACAAAGAGGATATATTCAAGATTTATAGAGGTTGTAGGGGAGAGTTCAAATCAATCTTGAATACCCCCACCAACAAATTAACTAAACCCGCCTAATTATTAATAATATGAAAAAACGAATTTTTGTTACTGGTGCGAGTGGTTGTATTGGTCATTATCTTGTCGAAAAACTAATTCAAAATACCGAAGATGAATTATTTCTACTCGTCAGAAATCCCGAAAAATTAGGATTTGATTATCAGAGTCGTCCGGGTATTCATATTATTCAGGGGGATTTAAGAGAAATTGATCAATTCAAAGATTTATTACCTACAATTAATACGGTGATTTTAATTGCTACCGCTTGGGGAGGATATCAAGAGGTTTTAGAGGTTAATGTTAAGGCAAATTTGGAGTTAGTGAAATTATTAAATCCTCAAATTTGCGAACAAATTTTATATTTTTCAACTGCTAGTATTTTAGATAGAAATAATAATTTATTACCGGAAGCGGGAGAAATTGGCACGGATTATATTAGAACTAAATATGAATGTTTACAGGAATTATTAAAAATAGCTCCTAATTTACCGCATTTAAGGGTATTATTTCCGACTTTAGTTTTAGGAGGAGAACCCAATAAACCCTATTCTCATTTATCTGGGGGTATTTCTGATGTGGTGAAATGGATGAATTTAATTCGTTGGTTTCAAGCAGATTCGAGTTTTCATTTTATTCATTCTGCCGATATTGCTCAAGTAGTGTATTATTTGGTTAATCATCCTCCAATTTCTCAAGAAACGGAACAATTTGTTTTAGGAAATCCGGCAATTACTTTAAATCAATTGGTAGAAACAGCTTGTGAATATTACCATAAACGGATTTATTTTAGGTTTAATTTATCTCCGGGTTTGGCTAACTTTTTTATCTGGTTATTTAGAATCCAAATGGCAGATTGGGATCGTTTTTGCTTAGATTATCGCCATTTTAATTATCAAAATCCTATCCATCCTGGGGTTTATGATTTACCAGCCCATTGTTCAACTTTTACGGATGTTTTAAAATTAAGTTAGGATAGGAATTAGGGGGTTAATTTTTTTAATGAGAAGTTTTAGGATGCGCTGAAGCGCAACAACGGGTTTTTGATATAAGAGGAGAACTAATTATGTTGGCGAGTAAACTAGAAACTTTACTTAATCCTGATGAAAACCTACCAGGTTCAGAAGTTCGTTATATCACGGATAAGGTGAGTTGGGAATATTATGAAACCCTATTAACTCAATTAGGGGATAGTTTGGAATTTCGCTTAACCTATTTGGATGGAATTTTAGAAGTTATGTCACCAAGTCGCAACCATGAAAGGATTAAAACTCTAATTGGAGATTTATTACTGATTTATTTTTTGGAAACGGATACGGAATATTATCCCACAGGTTCGATGACATTGCGAAACCCAGAACAACGTGGGGGAACCGAACCCGATGAAAGTTATTGTATTGGAAGTAATCAGGAAATTCCTGATTTAGCAATTGAAGTTGTAATTACCAGTGGGGGAATTAATCGTTTAGAAGTTTATCAAAGATTGGGAGTCCGTGAGGTTTGGTTTTGGCAAAATAATCGGTTTTTAGTTTATCATTTTCGGTCTGAAAATGTCGAACAATTTCAGCAAACATCAGGCTATGAATTAATCAATAATAGTGAAATTCTCCCCGATATCAATTTAACAATATTGGCAGAATATGTACAACATCCTAATCCTTTAGTTGCCGCCAAATCATTTCGCCAAACCTTAAATCAGTAATTATAGCGCTTCGCGCAACAACGGGTTTTTAATAGGATTTTTTTAAAATTGCAGGAGCGACTAAATTAGTTAACAAATTCTCTTAGTGAAGATTCCCAGCCAGAGCGTCGATCTGATGAAGCTATTGCTATCTTTATTCCTAAGCGCAATATTGAGACTTGGATACATTTCTTGCAAGGAGAAGTTGTTAATGATTGAAATTTTATCGCTATTTTTATCGGCTATAAAGTTGATTTAACTTGAATAAGCGATCGCTTAATTCCTGAGTTAATAATTCTGAACTTTGATAACGCCAGCGCCAATTTCCATGATTATGACTCGGATCATTCATTCTGGCATCATGCCCTAAATTAAGAATATCTTGGAGAGGAATAATCGCTAAACTGGCAAGGGAACTTAAGGCTAAACGAATTAACACCCAGTTAATATTAGTGATTTCATCGGGAGAAGCATAACCCAAATATTCAGCAAAATGTTGTTTTTCTGCGGTACTGGCAGTTTCCCACCAACCGATAGCCGTATCATTATCATGGGTTCCTGTATAAACCAAACAATTTTGAATATAATGATGGGGAAGATAAACATTATTGGCATCCCCACCAAAAGCAAATTGTAAAATTTTCATTCCTGGGAAATTATAATGATCTCGCAATTGTTCCACTTCTGGGGTAATAATTCCCAAATCTTCTGCTAAAACTGGTAAATCTCCTAACTGTTGTTTGAGGGTATCAAAAAATTCATAACCTGGTGCTTTAATCCATTCACCCTTAATCGCATTTTTTTCGTAACCAGGAACCCGCCAATAGGCTTCAAAGGCTCGAAAATGGTCAATCCGAACATAATCTGCATATTCCAAGGTAGCTTTAAATCGTTCAATCCACCAAGCAAATTTTGTGTTTTTTAGTTCCTCCCAATTATAAATTGGATTCCCCCATAATTGTCCGGTTTCACTAAAGAAATCCGGGGGAACTCCGGCAATATAAATGGGTTCTAAAGTTTCAGAATCTAGTTGAAATAAATTAGGATTTGACCAAACTTCGACACTATTATAACATACATAAATAGAAATATCTCCAATAATTTTTATTCCTTTTTTATTGGAATATTGACGCAATTTTTCCCATTGTTTGAAAAAGATAAATTGCAGAAATTTTTGATAAGCTATGGCTTCTTTTAATTCTTCGGTTTTGACTTTTAACGCATCGGGATCTCGATGGGCTAAAGCGGGTTCCCAATTATTCCAGCTTTGACCCCCATGGGCTTCTAATAAAGCCATAAATAGGGCATAATCATTTAACCAAGAAGCGTGTTTTTGACAAAATTTTTCAAAGCCAGGAGAAGGGTGTTGGTCTAATTGTTCTTGAAAGCGAGTGTAGGCTTTTTTGAGATATAAGGTTTTGTGGGGAATAACCGCTTCAAAATTAACCTGGTTAGGGTCTCTCCCCTCTAAGGGAATAATTTCTTCAGTTTCTAATAATCTTTCCTGGGCTAATTCTTCTAAACTAATCATTAACGGATTACCCGCAAAGGTACTATAATTCATAATATAAGGAGAATGTTCTTCTCCTGTTGGCCCCAGGGGTAATATCTGCCACAATTTATAACCACTTTGTTGTAAAAAATCAATAAATTCATAAGCGGATTTTCCTAGGTCTCCAATTCCATGTTGACTGGGAAAAGAAGTAGGATGAAGTAAAATCCCACTAGAACGTTGAAATAACATGGTCATATTAGGCTAATTTTTTATTTTTACGAAATTACCATAAATTAAAACCCATTGCATCTTTCTAAAGATAGGGAACTGCTGAAAAATGTTAGGCTTTGACAAAAATAGTTCTAAAAAATAGATGTCAATAGACAACCCAATATAAAGCCGTCCTAGAAGGACGGGGTTTTAAACCCATTTTTTCGATAACTGTAGCAATATTCCCCATGCCCTATTCCCTCTCCCGAAATTAAATTCTCTAACTTCTAAACTAGATGAAAATGAAAATATAGGGTAGCATGATAGCCAGATTCCTAGTTTTTATCCGAAAAATCATAAAGAGTCGTCAATTACTTGTCATAAAAGGACAATTTATTTTATGGACGCTGTATTTTCACTTGATTCACCATCCGCTACCGCGATTCCTCTTTTTAGTGGAGAGCAACCATTAGAACTGCCCCCTTCCTTGGGTTTGAGTGCTGGTGGCCTAGTTCCTGCGATCCCGGTTACCATATTAGAAACCCAGGATCTCACAGTACCTGTAGACCCTAATATTGACACGATTACTAGGGAAGGTCGCCAAAACCCGGCTCCTGTTTCATTAGCTTCAGGACAAAACCTCAACGGTATTAACTTCGGGAATACTCAATTAGGCTCCATCAGTGGAATTAAATTTAACGATCTCAATCGTGATAGCCTGCTAACAACGGGGGAACCCGCTTTAGCCGGATGGAATATCTTTATTGATGCCAACAATAATGGAACCCTCGAAGCAACAGAACCCAGCACGGTAACGAATGCCACGGGTGCTTATGCTTTCGGTAACTTAACTCCAGGCAACTATACCATCCGAGAAGTACAGCAGCCTGGATGGGTACAAACTACAGTTAACCCCGCCCCAGTGGGTGTGACTGGAGGAGCCAATATTACTGGAATTAACTTTGGTAACAACCAATCTGGGACGATTACAGGGATTAAATTCAACGATAATAACGGTAACGCTTTATTTGATGCCGGGGAAACCCCATTACAGGGCTGGACAATTTTTGCCGATGGTAATGCTAATGGCATTCTTGATGCCGGAGAAGGAACAGCCGTGACAGGCGCTGATGGTCGTTATACCTTCGGTAATCTTCCACCAGCTAGTTATACCATTCGAGAAGTACAGCAAGCCGGATGGACACAAACCACACCCAACCCCGGTGCTGTTGGAGTCACGGGTGGAACTAATGCCATTATTAACTTTGGTAACCGTCAGTTTGGTTCGATTAGTGGGATCAAATTTGATGATCTCAATAGCAATGCCACCTTCGATACAGGGGAAGTAGGCTTGGCAGGATGGACGATTTTTATTGATGCCAATGGCAATGGCACCCTGGAAGCCACAGAACCAACTGCGGTAACGAATGCCACGGGTGCTTATGCTTTCGCGAATATTCCCCCGGGTAACTATAGTCTTCGAGAAGTCCAGCAACCTGGATGGACACAAACCACCCCGAACCCTGGCCCGGTGAACCTAACTGGGGGAGCTAATATCACTGGAATTAACTTTGGTAACAACCAATTAGGAAACATCACCGGTTTAAAGTTTAGTGATAACAACGGTAATGCCCTACTGGATGCCGGTGAAGCCCCCCTACCCGGGTGGACGATTTTTATTGATGCCAACGGCAATGGCAGGCTTGAAGCCACAGAAGCAGCTGCCGTTACAGGTGCGGATGGTCGCTACTCCTTTGCGAATGTTCCCGTAGGAAATTACACCCTGCGGGAAGTACAGCAACCTGGATGGACACAAACGACTCCTAACCCTGGCCCCGTTGGCATCACTGGTGGCACGAATGCTATTGTTAACTTTGGCAACCGTCAATTCGGTTCTATCAGCGGCATAAAGTTCAATGATGCGAATGCCAATAGTTTGTTTGATGCAGGTGAAACCCCTTTGCAGGGTTGGACAATTTATATTGATGGCAATGGTAACGGCGTTATTGACCCCACTGAACCCACAACCGTAACGGGAGCAAATGGTAGTTATACCTTTACTAACGTTCCTCCTGGTAATTATGTGTTGCGGGAAGTTCAACAACCCGGATGGGTTCAAACCGTTCCCCCATTACCTGCTTAGTTAGAGTGGGTAGAATTAAGAATTAGGAGAACTTCTTTTCTTAATTCTTAATTCGGGCTTGCTGACACAGGTAGGGAAATTCCTAACCATTGAATAAAACGATCCAGTTCAAAATGTTTGTCCATGAGTTGATTCACAGCAGCAACTTTGATTGGCTCATGGAGACGAACTTGACCAAAAGTTCGATCAATAATTTCTACCGTTGATAAGGTGTCTAAATCAACAGAAAGGACGGGTACTTCTAAATCTTCAGCCCGACTTAATACCATTGGCGCGGGGGGAAGTTGACCAGTTAGAATTAAACAGTTAGTAGATTTTTCTAAAGCAGCAAGTTGAATATCCGTGCGATCACCTCCGGTAACCACAGCCATATTCACGGATTTATCAAAATACTTCATCGCGGAACTCACATTCATCGCCCCAACACTTAGACTTTCCACCATCAAATCTAAGCGTTCCCGACCACAAAGAACCTGGGCCTTCAACTGTTTAACTAACTCTTTGACCGTGACACTTCGTAAAATAGGATTTCTGGGTAAAACTCCAAATACTGGAATCCCTTGTGCTTCCAAAAATGGTTGGATACAAGTGGTTGTAACTTCTAGTTCTTCGGGGGGAACATCATTAATAATAATACCTAATAAGCGATCGCCTAAACGTTGTTGAGCGTACAGTAAATCATCTAATGCCAAATGGGAATGCAAACGGGTCACTAACAAAACTGACGCGTCTAGTTGATCCGCAATTTGAGGAACAGATAAACCAAATAACAGCCCCTCTTGTAAGGTTCTTGGCCCTTCGAGTAAAATCAAATCAGCAGAGGATGTTTGTTGATAGGAAGTCAGGGATTCAATATATTTGACTGAATCTTCCCCCTGTAAACGCCGATAAATTGTGGTTTCATCCAAGGTCAAAATCGGAAATCGCAATTGCTCTTGAGATAATTTTAAGGTTTGAGCCACAAACTGAAGATCAGTATCAAAGGATTCATCGTCGTCACTGATATCGGTAGCTAAAGGCTTACCATAAACTATCTTTAACCCTTTATCCTGAAACAGATGACCCAGACCCAAGGCGATTGCTGATTTACCGGTGTAAGGCTCTGTTGACCCGATTAATATAGACTTTCCAAACTCAGTCACGAAATTTACTCCTCAATTTGTTATCGATTAATTCAAAAAATTATGATATTTTCCCCCGTTAGACTGAATCCTTAAAATACTTTTAGTTATCAGTCTTTTCAGAAGAAATTCTCAGGGTTTGACCCTAGCCTTTCTATTGTAGAGTGAATCCTTATTTAATGATCCAAATGCAAAAGTTTCTTGTAGAAATCTTGAGAAAAATCAACGGTACGAGTCCGGCTAAAATTTTGCAGAACTTCAATTAAATACTTAATAAACTCGTGGTTGGACAGGATGACTTCATAACTGAGATCGGCATTGCCATCAAACTGTACTCGACAACGGGTTAAATCGGCGGGTAAAGAAGAAACATTCCAAGTTGCCACAAAAGGAATTCCATCCCCACCATCAATATTGCGAGCGCCTTCCAAACTTTTCTCTTTATATAGGCTAATCGAATAGGCTAAGTATTTGCGCTTCTTCTCATCATAGTAGGGCAGGTAGACCCCAATTTCCCGTTTCTCAGCCGCTTTTAGTTGGGTCAGAGCCACTGTGGTGTCAGTCATAGATTTGTTACTCCCGCGATCGGATTACTACTCTCAATTTAGCCCAGTTGTCATCCAATCCTCAAAAAGAATTCTAATATTTTGGCTTTGTTTATTGACACTCCTCGCGCTAAAGCGACGAGGATTCTTCGTTCAATGACTCGGCTTGCTGCAATAGGTTTACACCTAAAACAGTAGAGGTTAACTGCTTCCTACTTATATTAAGGTGTGTCCTGCCTAATTTATTAATGGCTTTTTAAAGTCGCCCTAGAAGGGCGAAGCTTGTATCCCATTTTTTGGTCACAATATTAGATACACTGGTAGCAGATTGGACGAATATTGAGGGGTAAATCAGATTATCTATGCCAAAACAGTCTTGGCCAGAACAGGATGCTGACAACAGTAATATCAAGAAGCTCACCCGTGATCAAGAGTCCCCTGGTGAATCTCCGGCTCCCACATCTCAACCAAATCAGGAGGAAAGTCAATACCGTGAGACTGGATCATCTAGGCTTTATCCTTCGGTTATAAATGACCCATTGCACCCTATCCGCGAGAATCAAAACCACTCAAATTTGCAGGTTTGCCCTAATTGGTATCAAGGCCGCAGATGGAAAGCTGCCCTTGCCTTAACTTTAATTTGGGGCGGGATCACTGCCCTGCATTTTGTTTCCTGGGGGATGGGGTTGATCCTGGGTTTGACGGGTCTATTGTCGATTCACGCTATCAGAATTTTCTCAGCTAAAATACCTTCCCTACAGTTAACCAAACCAGTACAACCCCAACATAATTGGCCCTATATTTCCCTATTAGTAGCAGCTAAAAACGAAGAAGCCGTTATTAGTCAATTAGTTAAAAATTTATGTAACTTAGATTATCCCAGTGATTGTTATGAATTGTGGATAGTTGACGATAATAGTAGTGATAAAACCCCGATAGTTTTGGAAAAACTCAGCCAAGACTATCCACAACTCAAAGTATTACGGCGGTCAGCTAATGCCAGTGGGGGAAAATCAGGCGCCTTAAATCAAGTTTTAGCCTTAACTCAAGGAGAAATTATCGGGGTCTTTGATGCCGATGCTCAAATTGCACCGGATATGTTACGCCATATTGTTCCCATATTCTATCCAGAATCAGTCGGCGCTGTGCAAGTGCGAAAAGCGATTAATAATGCTTCCGAAAATTTTTGGACTCGCTCCCAAGCCGCAGAAATGGCTTTAGATGCCTATTTCCAAGAAAAACGGATTAGTATGGGCGGAATTGGAGAACTGCGGGGAAATGGCCAGTTTGTCCGACGGGAAGCCCTGTTAAGCTGTGGCGGTTGGAATGAAGAAACCATTACCGATGATTTAGATCTAACCATTCGGTTGCATTTGGATCAATGGGATATTGAATGTTTATCCTTTCCCCCGATTTATGAGGAAGGAGTCACCAATTTTAAAGCCCTTTGGCATCAACGCAACCGTTGGGCAGAAGGCGGCTATCAACGCTATTTAGACTATTGGCAGTTGATTCTGAGCAACCGGATGGGAACTCAAAAAACCCTAGATTTGTTTTGCTTTTGGATCACCCAATATATTTTACCAACGGCGGTAGTTCCCGATTTGGTGCTATCGCTGATTCAAGGCAGTTTACCCTTAACCACACCCTTAACCTGTTTTACCCTAACTCTATCCCTATTGGGAATGTTCTTAGGATTACGAAGGATTCGTCAAACACAAGGGACAATGGTTAATGTTAGTCCTGAATTGGGTTCAACCCATAGCAGCAAGACATCGCCTCCCCTCTGGGAAAAATTGACCATTGGGATTGATACCCTGCGGGGTACGGTATATATGCTCCATTGGTTGTTAGTGGTGGGGAGTACAACGATTCGGATGGGAATTCGTCCCAAACAACTCAAGTGGGTCAAGACCGTTCATCAAGGCAATAATCAGTAATCGGTCAACTGATAACTGATAAATGATACCTCTTACACTGATAACTGATTATGGATTTGCTAGAGTATCAAGCTAAAACCTTATTTCGTGAGATGGGGATTCCGGTTTTACCCTCACAAAGCATTAACAATGCTCAAGATTTAAAGGGTTTAAAAATTCCCTATCCGGTGGTGTTGAAATCCCAAGTCCGGGCTGGAGGTAGGGGAAAAGCCGGAGGAATTCGCTTTGCGGAAAATACCATTGATGCGGTTGCTGCGGCTCAAATGATTTTTAATTTACCGATTCGGGGTGAATGTCCCCAAGTCCTGTTAGCAGAAGCCAAATATGATGCGGATCGGGAATTATACTTAGCTGTCACCTTGGATTCCGGGTCACGACGTCCGGTATTATTGGGATCGCAACAGGGCGGGGTGAATGTGGAAGCAACCCTTTCCAAAATTCAGCAAGTCATTGTTGACCAAGATTTTTCTCCTTTTTATGCTAGAAGATTAATTCTAAAAATGGGATTAAAGGGAGATTTAATTCTCTTGGTCAGTGCCATTGTGGAAAAAATGTATCGTCTATTTGTCCAGAAAGATTTGGATCTCGTAGAAATTAATCCCTTGGGGATTAGTCCCACGGGAGAAGTGATGGCATTGGATGGGAAAGTAATTGCGAATGATGGAGCATTAGGACGCCATGAAGACTTAATTACTTTACTTAAAGCTCAACAAAAATGTAGTTCTCTCTCCCTACCGATAATTTCCGATCAATTGTTTCACCCTGAACTGAATTTAGTCGAATTACAAGGTAATATTGGGATTTTATGCAATGGTGCAGGTTTAACGATGGCAACTTTAGATTTAGTCATGCAATCATCGGGAAAACCTGCTAATTTCTTAAATCTAGGTGGGGCAGATCACTATGAAATTACAGACAATTTTCGCCAACGTTTATATCAAGGAATTGATCGAATTACCCAATCTAAACAAGTTAAGGTTGTGATTATTAATCTTTGGGTTCAACCGATTATTCGTTCTTCTTTATTAGTGGAAATTGCCGGATATTTGAAACGAAAAGCTAGAACCAGTAATTTACCTAAATTTGTTCTGATGTTGGCTGGAATTAAACCCGAATCAGATATAGAACAGTTTACTGATTTACCTGTAAATTTATTTGATCGGTTGGATTTAGCTGTGACTGCGGCTATTAATTTAGCCAAATAGTTTTTTTGATTAACTGTGTAAAATTTTCTCGAATTATGAATTTAACTCCTGATAGTAAAGTCATTATACAGGGTACTACAATATCACCCTCCTTAACTCATGCAGCGGTGCAAATGAAAACATACAAAACTCGTGTTGTCGCCTGTGTCTGTCCGGGTCAGGGAGGACGGGAATTAAGTGAAATTCCGATCTTTGATTTGGTAGAACAAGTAATTACAAATGTGGGTGAAATTGATATTAGTGTAATTTTTGTTCACCCCTATCAAGTTTTAGATGCGGCATTAGAAGCAATGGCGGCAGGAATTCGTCAATTAATTATTGTGACAGAGGGAATGCCCCCTTTGGATATGGTGCATTTAGTTCGGAAGGCGGAAATTACAGAAACTTTAGTGGTGGGCCCCAATTGTTCGGGAATTATTATTCCTGATAAATTGTTATTAGGAACCCATCCGGTTGAATTTTATCGACCCGGAAATGTGGGATTATTAAGTCGCAGTAGTACCCTAACCTATGAAGTGGCGGCGGAGTTAACTCAAGGAGGATTAGGTCAATCAGTTGCTGTTAGTATTGGCAGTGATTTTATTGTGGGATCTTCGTTTCTGCAATGGTTAGAAATTTTGGATGAGGATGAAAATACAGATGTTATTGTTTTAGTGGGAGAAATGGGGGGAACTAGCGAAGAAGAAGCGGCTTCTTATATTGCGGAATCTATTGATACACCCGTTATTGCTTATGTTGCTGGGTTACACGCTCCGACTACTAAACTTTTGGGTCATGCTAGTCTATTAATGACTTCAAAAGTGGTTAAGAATATGGTCGATCCTGGAACGGTTGAAAGTAAAGTTTCTGCTTTTAAAAATGCTGAAGTTCTTGTTGCTAAACAACCCTCAGAAATTCCAATATTAGTTAAAAAAGTGATAAAAAAAACCAAGAAATAACCGATTTTATATTTCACCCTGTTTCTGGTAATTATTAATTGGTTGGGGCGGGTTTATTTAGATTTATGCTAATTAATAAATATTGTCTCGAACCCGCCCCAATCACTATTTATGATCTAGTTGCCAATTTTTCGTCCCAATATAAAATTTATCTGACGATTGATAATCATGGTAATCTAATTAGGTATCTTATCCATTTCAGACCTTTGGCAAAAATGTTTTTTTGCTGACAAACAGACGTTTGATATAACGTCTATAAACCGATAAAGCGTGTGTTTGAGGAGTTTTAAAGATGCGTCAAGTCTGGCGTTGGGCTACAACAGTAACAGGTACTATGGCAATGATCTTGGGTCTGGGACTGACCCAGACACTTCCTTCCCTGGGGACGGCTTCGGAATTGTATGGGGCTGGTTCTTTAAAAGAGTTAATCAACCTGCGCGATCGCTTAATTCAAGAGTTAGAAACACCTCCGAAAAATAAACCCGAACCGAATTTTTTTAACTCTTTATTTACCGATCCCCTGAAATTTGAACCCAATGAAGTTTTACTTCAAAAATTAAAAACTGTTGAGATTCAAATGTTAGTTGAACAACGAGCCGAAGATAATTGGCAACAAGCCAGCCGTTTAGTAACCCAAGCACAAAAAATTGCTAATCCTAATAATCCTTCTCCCCAACAGCGAAAACAAGTTCAAGAACTTTGGGAAAAAGCAATTAATAATTTAGAGGAAATTTCCCCCCATTCTTTATTAGCTCGTAAAACTTCTAACAAAATTAAAGAATACAAATTCAGTCTGTCAGAAATTACCGATGAATTACTGGATGCTAGATCAAAAATATTAGAACAAATTCGTCAAGAAAGTGGCTTAACTCGTCAAGCCATGTTAACAGTTTGTACCTTAAAAAGAGACTGCGTTAATTTACGAGGAAATGAACCTCCGGCGAGTCCTGCGAGTCTAATTAAAGTTCCCGTAGCGATCGCACTTTTACATAAAACAGGCGAGGAAAAAATTAGTTTAGAGCAAAAAGTTCTGGTTGTGGGAGGCAATTTTACCGAAGATGCTTCATCTATTCAAGCTCGTCAATCCTACTCTTTAAAAGACTTAATGGGACAAATGATTGATCATAGTAGTAATATTGCTACGAATCAATTAATTGACTATTTAGGTTCCGATTATATTAATAAATATTTAGAATCCCAAGGCTATAAATTCACAAAAGTTAATTTTAAATTAATGGGAGATCGGATTATGCCTTGGCGACCGGGAACTGGAAGAAATAGATTAACCAGTAATGAACTCACGGAAATGATGGTACAGATTTATAATTATGAACAACCCTCATCCCAGGTATTAATTGATGCCTTAAATCGTCAATATGATCGAGTTATTGGTTATGCGGGTTTACAAGGATTACCTAAAACCCAATGGTTAGGAGAAAAAACCGGTCAAAATTCTAGGGTAATTGGAACAACAGTCGCGGCTCAAATTAATGGAGAAAAATATATTATTACCGCTATTGATAATAATACAGCTAATGTTCCCCAAATTAGCAAGAGCATTCATAAAATAGCTGAATATATTGTTGAGAATGGGCAACTTTAATCAGTTATTTTTTAACCTAATTAATTGAACTTAATACCACAGGTATAGTTCGTTTGTAGGGTGTGTAAGTGCCAATACACGCACCTCAAAACCCAAAAATGTTAATCAATTTTATGGTAGAATGCAAATATCAGTGAAGCATTGTTAAAAGCGATCTATAGTTAAACCTAAAATTGTAGACAAAGCTCTTAATATTTCTGGCAAATTTTCTGGATTTAATTTTCCCAGCACTTTAATAATTCTCGATTTATCAATAACTCTAATTTGTTCACAGAGAAGCACCGAATCTTGATTTAATCCTCCTGTACCTGCTGGAACGAAGACATGAGAAGGTAAGATTACACTCCTAATTTTTGTTGTAAATGGAGCAATAATTGTATGAGGACTAACAGCATTAGCCCGATCAATTTGTAGAATTACACTAGGTCTTATTCCTGCTTGTTCTGTACCCATGACTGGATTGAGATCGCACAAAACAACATCTCCGCGATAAATCTCTACCATTTAATTTCGCCCTGTGCTAAACGTTCTTCATAGTCTTCTAAATTTTTGAGATAGTCAGAAAAATCTGACTCTGAAATCTCTAAATCCTCATTTAAAATCGGGTCAAAATCAGAAGAATTTTTGTTAAAATTAATTAATAAAAAGTCTATAAAGTTATTAACTTTTTTAACAAGCTCATCAGGAAGGTGTTTGATTTTAGTGATGGTTTCATCTTGTATACTCATAGCCAATTCTTAAATTTATTTTTTGCTCAATATTAATATTTTATCACTTCTAGCCGTCGATCTAATGGGTGAACTTAATGCTAATCTATAAAAAACAAATTTAGGAGGTTAGCAATTGCGGTTAAATACCCAAATTCAAGGTCAAGGATTTCCGATTATTTGTTTACATGGACATCCGGGTTCGGGTCAATGTATGTCTGTTTTTACTAACCATCTTTCCCGACGGTATTTTACCCTCGCACCGGATTTAAGAGGGTATGGAAACAGTCGCACCCGTCAAGGGTTTGAAATGGGGGATCATTTGCAGGATTTAGAAACACTTTTTCAAGAATTTAATATTGATCAATGTTTGGTTTTAGGATGGTCATTAGGGGGAATTTTAGCATTAGAATTAGCCCTAAAATTTCCCGAAAAAGTTAAGGGTTTAATCTTAATTGCTTCGGCGGCAAAACCCAGGGGAAATCATCCTCCAATTTCTAATTTAGATTATGTTTATACGGGTTTAGCTGGAATTATTAATTGGGTATTTCCCTGTTGGCGATGGAATATTGAAACCTTGGGAAAGCGATCGCTATTTCGCTATTTAATTCAACAACATAATTCTAGTGCTTACCACTATTTAGCAAAAGCAGCAATTCCAGCTTTTATACAAACTTCTGGGTTTGCAACTCAAGCCCTAAATCAAGCCTTGATATCGGGCTATAATCGCTTAGAATACTTACAACAAATTCACTGTCCGGCTTTAGTTTTAGCGGGAGAATGCGATCGCCATATTACCGCCGTATCCAGTCAAGAAACAGCGCAATTATTACCCAATTCTCAATTTTATTGTTATCCAAATACCGCCCATTTATTCCCTTGGGAAATTCCTCAACTTATACTTACAGATATTGATGATTGGATCGCTGAATTATCATTAGGCGATCGCCCATACCTGGAGCGCTAAAGCGCAACAACAAACTGTTAGGCGATCGCCCATACCTGGAGCGCTAAAGCGCAACAACTTCTATGCAATGGTTAGGGTATCGGGTTTACAGCGTTTAATCTTAACTTTAATTCCTTGTGCGTGTTCTGCTTCTAGGTCTTCGAGATAACCAAATTGAGAAGTTCGAGCCTCTTGTTGGCTGATAAATGGCCCGAAATAGTAGGTACAGTTTGGAGTTTCTGTCAGAATTTCTACCCAGAAAGCACATCCAAAAACGTTGAGTAGGCTAATCAGAAGTTCTTTCATATTCACTATCAATGATCTTGATTTTTTCAATAAACTGAGCAAAGTCTTTATCTGTAAAAATCAACCCCGATCAAATGAATTTTAGATTAAACAAATACTTTAATTGCTCAGAATAGGCGAGAGAGTTTTCAGGGAAAAGTTAAATTTTTTAGATGTAAATTATCTGAAAACTCTGTAGTTATGCAGTCCAAATTCAATAAGGTTGTTATTGAATATTTTATTTAAACAATTCCAACCCTAAAGCATCCGTTTATACTTTTTTTAACTCAAATTGGGTGCGGGAAATTGTCTTTGACGATAAATTTCATACAGCGCCATTCCCGTTGCTACGGAAACATTTAAACTAGCGGTTTCTCCTGATAGGGGAATTGAAACTAAAACATCACAGTTTTGTTCAATTAAATGACTTAAACCTTCGCCTTCATTCCCAACAACTAGGGCGATCGCACCATTAAAAGCCACAGTAGGTAAGGATTGTTGGGCGGTGGCTAAAGTACCATAAATCCAAAATCCAGCGGCTTTGAGGTCTTCTAAAGCCCGACTCAGATTAACCACTCTGGCGACGGGGAAAGTTTCTAATGCACCTGCGGCAACTTTCATCACCGTTGAGGTAATACCCACAGCCCGACGTTGGGGTATGATTAAACCCTGTGCTCCAATGGCTTCTGCTGTCCGAATGATAGCACCTAAATTATGGGGATCATGAATCCCATCGGCAACAAGAATCACGGGTTGAGCACTAGCAGCTTGAGCACTTTCAATTAAATCACTCAGGTCTTTATAAGTGTATGGAGAAATCTGAGCCGCCACACCTTGATGATTAGCGCCTTGGGTGAGTTGATCTAAGCGTTGATAAGTGACTTCATCAAGAATCGCACCGTTGGCTTTTGCTTCTTGCAATAACTTGTAAAATCGGGGATCGGATTTGACTTGGGAAACCACCCAAATTCGACTTAGCGATCGCTCATTTTCTAAAGCGGCTTGAACGGTACGTCGTCCATAAATTAATTCATTTTCAACATCTAAGGATTCGATATATTCATCGGCAAATTCTGGTTTGGTTTCTTCGATAAATCGCTGACTTCTTTGAGGATAGGGTAAATAATTTTGGTCTTCTTTTGGTTGGCGTTTATCTAAGAATTTGCTCGGTTTTTCTCTTGTTATTTGTTCAGGTTTGGAAGTAGAAAAAGATTCTTTTCTTTCTTTAGAAAATTCCCGATATTTGTCGGATTGCTCATCAGAAAATCGGTAGGATTTTCTGTCATCTGAAAATCGAGAAGGTTTTCTATCATCTGAAAATCGAGAAGGTTTTCTATCATCTGAAAATCGAGAAGGTTTTCTGTCATCTGAGAATCGAGAAGGTTTTCTATCATCTGAGAATCGAGAAGGTTTTCTGTCATCTGAAAATCGAGAAGGTTTTCTGTCATCTGAAAATCGAGAAGGTTTTCTATCATCTGAGAATCGAGAAGGTTTTCTATCATCTGAGAATCGAGAAGGTTTTCTATCATCTGAGAATCGAGAAGGTTTTCTATCATCTGAGAATCGAGAAGGTTTTCTGTCATCTGAGAATCGAGAAGGTTTTCTGTCATCTGAGAATCGAGAAGGTTTTCTGTCATCTGAAAATCGAGAAGGTTTTCTATCATCTGAAAATCGAGAAGGTTTGCTGTTATCTGAGAATCGAGAAGGTTTGCTGTTATCTGAGAATCGAGAAGGTTTTCTATCATCTGAAAATCGAGAAGGTTTGCTGTTATCTCGTTCTCCAGATTTAGAATTAAACTTAGAGCGAATCGATGGTTTTTTAGAAGATCTCGATGGAGAATTGGAACGACTAAACTTTGGCATAATAATTAGCGAGATAGGAAATAGATGGGTGTAGAGATGGGAGTTTCATTAATTAACGTCAACGACAGCCTAAAATCCCTGTTCTTCTTTTATATCTGATCCCCTTAAATCCTCCCTTCGGCAAGCTCAGGGCATCGCATTAAAAAGGGTGACTTTGAAATCGGTTTCCTCCATTGTTAAGGGGAGTTAGGGGGGATCGTTTTCGAGTTTTAGGGGCGATCTGATCTAGGCTGTAATTAGGAATTTTTGACTTAAGTTGATAGGCATTCACGTATCATTGAGCAATCAACAATCAACAATCTTTAGAATCAAGCTCAAGATAATTAAACAATTCATCTAAACGTTGCGGATTCGTTAAATACAAATACCCGAATAATGCTTCTAAACTGGTGGCTTGCTGGTAAGTTTTGGGATCGAGTCTTTTGGGATAACCAAAAGCGGCATTTCGACCCCGCTTTAAAACTTCTAATTCAGTTTCGGTAAGGTGAGGTTCTAGCGATCGCAAGTGACGAGCTTGACTTTCGGCGCGAACTTGAGACACGACTAACTGATGATACAAATGCGATCGCTTTGGGGGCATCAGATAAAAACTACGAATGTAGAGTTCATAAACGGCATCTCCTAAATAGGCCCAAGACGCAGGAGAAATCCGTTGAACTTGTTCTGGTGATAGGCTTTGATCGAGCATTTGATCCAAAGGTAGAGACTAGGCAACAGATTAACTCGCTAGTCGTTAAAAGGTCGTCGTAAAGATTGTTCCACCATGATCCCATTGACTCAGTATCCTCACCTTATCGGGGGTGGCACTACCCAATTGACGTTCACACCTAGGGGTTTTTGATGTTTTCTATCGCATCTTCTACAGATGGCCGTAAAGAGAGAAACTTTTCCAAGCGAACCAATTTAACAGTTTGAGTTACACGAGGATTGGAAACAATCTGTAAAGTTCCGTCGCTCTGTTCAGCTTTTTTTACAAGCTGAACTAGCGCCCCTAATCCAGAACTGTCTACAAAATCTATCTGAGAGAGATCCAATATAATGTGCTTGGGGCCTTGTTCTATATAAATACTGACCAGCTTCCTAAAAGTGCCTTCTGAGAAAGCATCCATCAATCCAGTTAGCCGAAAGATCTGATAGTTGTCTTTGACATCCCGTGTACCCCGCAGGCTCACGGTTAAATTCAGTGGCTCAGAAATGATACCCTCCTAACTACATAAAGCTTGACATCGCCGATCTAGTATAAGGGCTTTTCAAGAAATTGTCTAGTCACTATCTCAACACTGACCTGAGTAAAGGTACAGTGTGAGCCTTCTTGCTGTTTAAGGTAAGTTAGGAGGGACAAAAGGATATTAGTTCTGTTCTTGCTGTTGCTGCATCGCTTGAACAAAGCGCTCAAACAGATAATCAGCATCATGTGGGCCAGGACTGGCTTCGGGGTGATATTGAACCGAAAATAGAGGTAAAGTTTTGTGTTTCAAGCCCGCCACGGTGCGATCATTCAGATTCAGGTGAGTAATTTGGACATCTGAAGCCAACGTATCTGGATCAATCGCAAACCCATGATTTTGACTGGTAATTTCCACTTGCTGCTGTGCCAGACCTGCGGGTTGATTTAAGCCGCGATGACCAAATTTGAGCTTAAAGGTTTCAGCCCCTAGGGATAAGCCTAAAATTTGATGGCCCATACAAATCCCAAATACGGGTTTTTCCGCCTTAACTAATTCTTTTGTGATGGCAATGCCTTCGGTAACGGCCGAGGGATCACCAGGGCCATTAGAGAGGAAAATTCCATCGGGATTATATTTAAGAATCTCCTCTGGGGAGGTATTAGCTGGAACCACAATCACCCGACAGCCATAACTAGCTAACCGTCGCAAAATATTGCGTTTCACCCCAAAGTCTAAGGCGACAACGGTATAGCGGGGTTCTTGATCTCCGGTGGCAGAATTACTAAACTCCCAAGCGGTTTCTGTGGGTTCCAACCATTCATAGGGTTGCTTGGTGGTGACTTCTTTAACTAGGTTCAACCCAGCCATACTAGGGGCTTGTTCAACTAAAGTTCTTAGTTCACCCGGATCTAAAATTTCCGTGGAAATTGCCCCATTCATCGCCCCAACGGTACGAATTTTGCGAGTTAGGGCGCGGGTATCAATGCCATAAATACCGGGGATATGGTGCTGTTTTAAATAGTCGGGTAGGGACTGAGTGGAACGCCAATTACTGGGACGGCTAGAAATATTACGGGCGATCGCCCCCCGAACATGGGGATGGGTTGATTCTTCATCTTCGGGGTTAACGCCAGTATTGCCTAACTCTGGATAGGTAAAGGTAACAATTTGTCCGCAATAGCTAGGGTCGGTCAATACTTCTTGATATCCGGTCATACCCGTATTAAAGACAACTTCTCCAATCACGGTTCCTGGAGCGCCGAATGACCAGCCAGTGTAGGCGGTTCCATCAGCAAGGACAAGTAAAGCTGGTTGTGCAGAGGTCAGGGACATTTTATTTAATCTACCTTGAATCTGGAATCACCTCAATATTATTCCAGACTAAGGCATGGATCTTGTCCCGTGTTGTCATTACATGACTTTAAGTAATGGGTAATGGGTAATGGGTAATGGGGAACAGAGGGGAATTGAACCTCTTTTTCAGGGGTGGGAGTGTCAACTAATAACTAATTTGCAAGGTGACGGAAGCCCTAACTTCCTGTTCTCCGCCGACAACGGGGGTGGCTGGGGCTGCGGCTACAGTATTTGTTCTGTACATGACAGCCATGGGAACAGGGGCACTGGCATTATTAACTTGAATTCCGATAATTTCTCGACGGGTTAAATTGAGGGCACTTAATACGGCGTTAGCTTGACTTTCTGCTTCTTGGGTGGCGAGTTTTAAAGCCTGTTGTTGGGCGGCGTTAATTTCGGGATCGGAGGCAACAAAACTAATTCCGTCAATGCGGGTTGCTCCGGCTTTCACGGCATCATCAAGCAGACTTCCGACTTTTTCGGTGTTTAATCTGAAACTGACGGTATTGGTGGCGGAATATCCGGTTAATCGTTGTTGATCATTAGCATAACTGTAGGTGGGGTTGAGACGAATTCCTGTGGTTTCGAGTTTCTCAACATTGCGCGATCGCAGTAATTCTATCACCGCAGCAGTCCGTTTAGCGGCTTCTGTTTGAACTTCCTCGGCGGTTTTCCCCAAAACTTCAACTCCTAATTGAACTTGGGTTTGGGTAGTTGGAATGGTAACTACCCCTTGACCACTGACCGTTAAGGTTCTGATCCGTTGTTCCTGGGCGAAAACTGGAGCAATGAAGGGAATACTCACTAATCCCAAACTTAAGGATAACGCGGTAATCAGGCTCCAGGGATTGATCGAAGAAGATTGATGTAAAGACATTGTAGACGTCCTTTGAGAGTGAGAAAGGGGTATAACTATCAGGATATTAACTACTATTTAGAAGTTATTTTTACCCTGGCTGTTCCTCAATTTCGGTATATTATCCTAGGATTCAGGATGATCTGCACCATAACTTAACGCTCTGGTAGTGCGAGCGTCCCCGCTCGCTAGAATATTCCTCTCCCCATCTAGCGAGCGAGGACGCTCGCATTACAGGGGTTTTACAATTTCTAAATGCCAAATTTAGAAGGTTAACAGCTTACTGTTTAAATACTCAACAAATTAAACTAACGGTAATCAACTTTACCCTCTAGTTTATCTTGAATATTCTTAGGAATATTGGTTAAAAAATCTAGTCCTGTATTTTGTTCAATTTCATCGACGGAAACTCGATAATCTCGCCAATTATTTGTTTTTATCAAGGAATTAGAGTTAAGCATTCTCACCGCAATAATTTGCGTATTTTCCGTAATCTTTTGATTCGGTTTATCTAAAATAACAATAACTTTCCAATTCCATTTCGGAACAGTTACTTTACCTTTGGCAATGGTTTTTCGTTTACCTTCACCTCCAGCAATTATATACAATTCCTTGCCTTTTTTGATCCATTCTCGACATTCTTTTTCTAAATCACTCCAAATCCCGCGATTTAATTCCGGGGCTTGAGGAATAATATTCGTCATCAGAAAAGTTGTGCTATTCTGGTCAAGGTTATTAGTGCGATCGCCCGAAGGAACTAAATGACCTCGATCATAACCTGTACCCCGATAATCATTGGACTGAACTTGATACCAACCTGGGGGTAAAGTCTCATCCGGTCTAAAATTATTTTGACGTTTTACTATTCCTACCCAAGATGAATTAAGTTGCCAACTCACCCAATTTGCTGTTCCGGTTGTGCTATTATAAGATAGAACAAATTCCGGTTTTTCTATCAAAAAATTAGTAGGATTTTGAGGATCGGATTTCGCTTGACTTGGGTTTCCCAGTTTTAAATGAATATCCGATGCTGTTGGCGGTTTAAACAGAGTTTGACATCCGGTTAAAGTCAGGAAAACAGCAAACCCGATACCCAAATACCGTAAAATATTCGATCCTGATACTTTACTTAATTTCATATTGACCCTGAACCATAATTCATACTATTAATAATAATCTATAGCCCAGAAAAAAAATACTAGCCATTGTCAATCGCGATCGCGCTATAATCAATAGGGTCTGAAAACCATATTATAGAAATCCCCAATTAATCTTAAATCAATCGGTATGACTACGCTCAAAAACTACTACAGTACCTTACAAGTTAACCCCGCAGCGACGGCTACAGAAATTAAACAAGCCTATCGTCGATTAGCAAAAATATTCCACCCTGATAGTCAAACTCAATCGGCTGATCATAACCAAATTATTCAGATTAATGCAGCTTACGAAATATTAAGTGATCCACAAAAACGTCAATCCCATGATCGGGAACTGGGTTTGGGTAAAAATCCCAATTTCGACTCCGTAAAACCCTTTGTTGCCAAAGCCAAAAAACAAGCAACGGAAGCGGATGCGGAACTAACGATTTGGATTAATAAAGTTTATAAACCAATTAATCGTTCTATAAATCAAATTTTAAAACCCTTAAAATCCGAAGTCAATAAACTATCAGCCGATCCCTTTGATGATCAATTAATGGAGGAGTTTCAAGCCTATATTGAACTTTGTAAAAACTGTTTAAATCAAGCTCAAAACCTATTTCGTTCTCGAAAAAATCCCTCACCCGTTGCTGGAGTTGCTGCCCATATTTATTATACCCTGAATCATTTAGAAGATGGACTAAATGAATTAGAAACCTTTACCCTTAATTATGATTATTCGTCTCTACATACGGGACAAGAAATGTTTAGAATGGCATCCAGTTCCCGTCGAGAAGCCCAGGAGGAAATGAAAAAGATTTCCTAAGAACTAAAAAGGTGTTATAATTGAAATTATATTTTGAGCCTATTGCAACGGTTATGGATACAATAATTTCTTTACCTAATCCCCTAGAATTGCAAATCGACTTAACCGATGAACAGTATTTTCAACTTTGTCAAAATAACCGATATTATAAATTTGAGCGATCAGCAACAGGAGAATTAATTATTATGTCACCAACAGGAGGTGAAACCGGAAATCGGAACTTTAACCTAGCAGTGAAGTTTGGCATCTGGAATCAACAAACAAAACTTGGATTAGCATTTGATTCTTCAACAGGTTTTAAACTCCCCAATGGTGCAGATCGAGCGCCGGATTTGTCTTGGGTGAAATTAGAGAGATGGAATGCCTTAAACCCAGAACAAAAAAAGAAATTTTTGCCTCTTTGTCCAGATTTTGTGATTGAATTACGTTCAGAAACAGATACTCTCAAAACCCTAAGAAACAAAATGCAAGAGTATTTGGAAAATGGGACTCAACTCGGTTGGTTAATTGATCCTCAAAATCAGCGCGTAGAAATTTATCATTTAGGAAAAGAAGTAGAAATTTTACAATCTCCTGTTAATATATCGGGAGAAGATGTGCTTCCGGGTTTTGTATTAGATTTACAAGAAATTTGGAATATCGGTTAAAATATAGAAATACTAAAATAGTTATATTTTAAACCAAACTTTAGGAACAACCATGAGTATGTTAGTTTCAGATGAAATTATAAAAGCCAGTGGCTTATCAGAAGACGGTGTTGGCTAGAAAAGCAAGACCATTTTTATTATTTACCTGCTGTTATTAGGCAATACATCACAGACCGGAATGATTGACAGTGCGGGTTTTTATTAAATCAAAGTTGAAATTATCATCAAAAAAGCTTAAAATTAAGTTCATATAAATTAACAACATCCCTCTGGCTCAGATTTTATGGAATGCGTGATCACCCGTCGGGCGCAATTTTCCGCCAGTCATCGGTATTGGTTGCCCGAATTGAGCGCCACCGAGAACCTGAAGCGGTTTGGCCCCACATCTCGCGCCCCTGGACATGGACATAACTATGTTTTGTATGTGTCCATGGTCGGAGAACTCAATGAATATGGTATGGTCTTAAACCTGTCCGACGTCAAACACACCTTGAAACGGGAAGTCACCGACCATTTAGACTTTTCCTACCTGAATGATGTTTGGCCGGAATTTCAGCAAACCTTACCGACAACGGAAGCTCTGGCCCAGGCGATTTGGCATCGGTTGGCCCCCCATCTTCCCCTGACCAAAATTCAACTATTTGAACATCCCGAACTCTGGGCAGAATATCAAGGAAACAGTATGGAAGCCTATCTGACAATTAGTACACATTTTAGTGCCGCCCATCGGCTGGCTCATCCTGACCTCAGTTTTGAGGATAATTTTGAAATTTATGGCAAATGCGCCCGTCCTAACGGTCATGGTCATAATTACCATTTAGAAGTAACTGTTAAAGGGGAAGTTGATCCTCAGACGGGGATGATTGTAGATTTAGAAGGGTTACAAAGAGTGATTAATAATTATGTTGTGGAACCCTTTGATCATACGTTTTTAAATAAAGATATTCCCTACTTTTCTAAAGTTGTACCAACGGCGGAAAATATTGCGGTTCATATCCAAAATTTATTGCAAAAACCAATTCATAATTTAGGGGCGCAATTACATAAAATCAAACTGATTGAAAGCCCGAATAATTCCTGTGAAGTGTATTGTACAAATACGAAATCTGAGTCTACAGTCTCTCAAATCCAACACCCTGTTTTAGCTCAGGTTTAAAAATTGGAAATCGGGTTTCTGCTGCAAAATCCTGATCAAGCGGTGTCAATTCGTAAGATAGAACAGCACTCCCCCTAAACGAATTGACACTTATGCGGTTATCGACAGTTACCCTTTTAACCTTAGCAGCCCTTGTTGCTCAGGACTCCTGTGTTGAAGCGAGTTCTATTCCTGAACAATCTCCAAATCCTCTACCCAATGCTTCCGAGGCGGGTCGGTCGGCTGATGCGGTTGAGATGATTGCATTAGCTCCTAGTTTAGCAGTCAGTATGCCGGAAATGATCGGTAGTCCATCTTTTAGCGATGCGGAATATTCCTCAACAGAACTGGCATCATTATCAATGACTAATGTTCTGGATCAAACTTGGTTAGCGAAATTAGTTAAAATTGTTCAGGGTGAAGCCCAAAGCAAAATTACAACCCCCATTTCCGTCGCACAAATTAGCCCAGCTTCTGCATTAAATTATGAATTTAGTCAGACAATTACTTTATTAAATACCTTATTAATTGTCGCCACATTAATCCCCAGTGTAACAATTTTATTCTTTTGGTTAGTGCGTCGTTTGATAGTTAAAGAGATTGTGACTCAAGCGCAAAAGCAGTTGAACCGAATTGATAATTTAGAAGCACAATTAAAAGCCTCTAAACAGCGTTATCAACAGTTAATTAAAGAATTAGAGGTACAAATGGGAACCGCCCAGGAATCTCTTGATTTTTTAAGCCGAGAAGCTAAACTTTCTCAGTCTTCTATTGAACAAGTAGAAACCCTTAAATCTCAATTTGTATTCCGGTTACAAGCCATGATTTCTGAAGTACAAGAGATTAAAGAGCAGTCTTTAAAAGAATTAAAGGAACAAACCTTAGAAATTCCCAAAAATATCCCCGAATTACCCGATAAAAAATTAGTCTCTTTGAATGGGTTATCAAAATTTTCCGAGCCAGAAAAATTAGTAATTTCTCCGATATCCATGGCTGTTAAATCCCAGCCAGTTTCCGAGTTAATGATTGCTGATGATTACTTAAAAAAAGCAGAATCTTTAATTATAGAAGGTCAGTTAGACCCGGCTTTAAAATATTTAGAAAAGGCAATTGAAGCCAATGCTAATTTAGATCAAGCCTGGTATAAAAAAGCGGGCGTTTTAGTTAAATTACAACGGTATCAAGAGGCGTTATTAACTTATGATCAATGTCTGAGTTTACAACCGCAAAAATATGAAATTTGGTATAATCGAGGCAATATTTTAGTGCGGTTACAACGGTATGCAGAAGCAATTGAATCCTATAACCAAGCTATTAAAATTAAACCTAATGATTATGAATCTTGGCACAATCGTGGGGCATTATTGAGAAAATTCAAACGGTTTGATGAAGCATTAGAATCCTATAATAAAGCCTTAGAAATTGCTCCCGATAAATATGAAACTCTGCATAATAGAGGCAATGTTTTAGCAAAATTACAACGGTATGAAGAAGCGATCGCATCCTACGAACAAGCGATCAAACTTAATCCCAATAAATCAGAATTATGGTTAAATCAAGCCAATGCTTTATTAGCTTTACAACGCCATGAAGAAGCATTAAAATCCTTGGAAAAAGCATTGAGTTTAAATCCTAATAATTTTGAATTATTCAAAATTCAAGGAAATACTTTAGGGAAATTAAACCAAAATCAAGAGGCATTAAATTCCTATAAAAAAGCCATAGAAATTAAACCTGATAGTTATGAAACTTGTTTTGAATGTGGAGAAATTTTAGTTAAACTACAAAAATATTCAGAAGCGATCGCCCTTTATGAACAAGCGATTAATTTAAAACCCGATTCATCAGAAGCATGGCGATCTAAAGGGTTATGTTTAGAAAAATTAGAACAATATCCTGAAGCTTTAGCGTCCTATGATGCGGCTCTTTCCTGTCAGTCTGATGATGCGCAAACCTGGCGTTATAGAGGTTCTTTATTGTCTAAGTTAAAACAATATCCTGAAGCAATTTCTTCTTTAGGAAAAGCGATTTCTATTCAAAAAGAATTGAGAAATGCTAAAAATCATCTGGTTAGTTAATTAGCTAAACTGTTAAGGATTTTAAAACCTAATTTAACCACAAAGACACTAAGACACAAAGAATATCAAGAAGTTGTAAACACTTAAGTAATGCTTACTGTGGGTGTATTATTGGTGCTTGTTGCGAATTTAATTTATGACTCCTCAACCCGGTGTTAACCGACCTCAAACTACGGTAATTTTAGCGATGAGTGCGGATGGTAAAATTTCTGATCAAATGCGATCGCCCGCCCGTTTTGGTTCAGAACAAGATAAACTACATTTAGAAAAACAAGTGGCACAAATGGACGGGGTTTTATTCGGTGCGGGAACATTAAACGCCTATCAAACTACTATCAAAATTACTGATCCTGAATTATTAAAATACCGAAAACGGCACGGAAAACCCCCTCAACCCATACAAATAGTTGTATCTGCTTCGGGAAATATTAATCCGAATTTACGTTTTTTTCAACAATCTGTTCCCCATTGGTTACTGACCACAAATCAGGGTAAACAATTATGGAATAATACAGAAGGGTTTGAAAATATAATTATTACTGATCATAATTCCAATCAAATTAACTGGAGTATGGCTTTTGAACAATTCCAAAAATTAGGCTTAAATAAGTTAGGAATATTAGGAGGTGGTCAACTGGTTGCTTCCCTTTTAAAACAAAACCTGATTGATCAATTCTGGTTAACCATTTGTCCCTTAATTTTAAGTGGTAGAAATTCCCCCAGCCCCGCCGATGGAGAGGGTTTTTTATCCGCCGTCGCCCCCCGTTTGCAATTATTGGAGGTACAAACCATAGGACAAGAAGTATTTTTACATTATCAAGTATTAACTGGCGAATAATTATGTTATTTCCCATTTTTGTAAAAATTAGATTACCCTAAATATTGAAGAATGCGTCTATCATCATTTTTGAAATAATATGGTAAAACCCTTAACCTCCTCCTATTCGACCCGTTGGATTAATACGGTTGCTGAAGTCCCTCAAACAGCCTGGGATAACCTAGCCCAACCTTTAATTACGCCCTTTTTTGAGTGGGATTGGTTGCATAACATTGAATCATCGGGAAGTGCTACTGGACGCACGGGTTGGTTACCCCATCATTTAACCGTATGGCGGGATCAACAGTTAGTAGGAATTGCACCTTTATATCTTAAAGGGCATAGTCGCGGGGAATTTGTTTTTGATAATCAATGGGCGGATGTTGCCCATCAATTAGGCATTGAATATTATCCTAAACTATTAGGAATGTCGCCTTTTACTCCAGCCGAAGGCTATAGATTTATGATTGCACCCGGAGAAGATGAAGAAGAAATTACGGGGTTAATGGTGCATTCAATTGATCAATTTTGTATTGAAAATAAAATTTCTGGCTGTAATTTTCTCTATGTTGATCCCGAATGGAAACCGATGTTAGAAAAGTTTGGGTTTGCTTCTTGGTTACACCATAGTTATATTTGGAAAAATCAAGAATATGAAAGTTTTGATGATTATTTAAAAGGTTTTAATGCTAATCAGAGGCGGAATATTAAGCGGGAACGTAAAGCAGTTACTCAAGCGGGATTACAACTACAAACTCACACGGGAGATCAAATTCCGAAAGCGTTTTTTTTGGAAATGTATCAATTTTATGCTAGTACCTGTGATAAGTTTGGTTGGTGGGGAAGTAAATATTTAACCCGCAGATTTTTTGAACAATTGCATCATAATTATCGGCATCGGGTGGTCTTTGTCGCGGCTTTTGATGATACTACCCAACATCAACCGATGGGAATGTCGTTTTGTTTAACTAAAGGCGATCGTTTATATGGTCGCTATTGGGGAAGTGTTCAAGATATTGATTGTTTACATTTTGATGCCTGTTATTATTCTCCGATTGAATGGGCAATTGAAAACAAAATTTCTCTGTTTGATCCGGGTGCGGGAGGTCGTCATAAAAAACGTCGTGGTTTTCCCGCCACACCAAATTATAGTTTGCATAGATTCTATGATCAACGTTTAGCTCAGATTTTAAAGTCTTATATAGGACGAATTAACGAAATGGAACAACAGGAAATTGATCATGTTAATCAGGATTTGCCTTTTAGTAATGATCAATCAGATTGATTCTAAATCCCCCTAATTATCTTAATATTACCCAGACCGTAGGGGCGGGTTCGGGTCAATATTTGTTAATTAGCAGAAATTTTAATAAACCCGCCCCCAACCTGTAAAATAGAATCTCAAATTGGTAAAGGTAATTGGAAAAAATGGTACAGGAACGCACGTTACCGACGTTTAAGGCGGATGCAAATGCTGTAACCCGCGATGAAGGGTTAATGCTGTATGAGGATATGGTGCTGGGGCGGCTATTTGAAGATAAATGTGCCGAGATGTATTATCGGGGCAAAATGTTCGGTTTTGTCCACCTGTACAACGGTCAAGAAGCCGTGGCTACGGGGATGATCCGGGCGGGTCGTCGGGATGAGGATTATGTTTGTAGTACCTATCGGGATCACGTTCATGCTTTGAGTGCGGGGGTTCCACCCCGGGAAGTTATGGCGGAATTATTTGGTAAGGCCACAGGTTGTTCTAAGGGTCGGGGCGGCTCGATGCACCTATTCTCCTCGGCCCATAATTTATTAGGGGGGTTTGCCTTCGTTGCTGAGGGGATTCCGGTGGCTACAGGGGCGGCTTTTCAAACCAAATACCGCAGGGAAGCGATCAATGATCCGAATGCCGATCAGGTAACTATGTGTTTCTTTGGGGATGGCGCTTGTAATAACGGCCAATTCTATGAATGTTTGAATATGGCGGCATTATGGAATTTGCCAATTATTTATGTGGTGGAAAATAATAAATGGGCGATCGGCATGGCCCATGACCGGGCAACTTCTGACCCGGAAATCTACAAAAAAGGCCCGGCTTTTGGAATGCCTGGTTATGAAGTGGATGGGATGGATGTTTTGGCGGTTAGGGAAGTGGCTAAAAAGGCCGTTGCTCGCGCCCGGGCGGGTGAAGGCCCAACTTTAGTTGAAGCTTTAACCTATCGTTTTCGTGGACATTCTTTGGCCGATCCCGATGAATTACGCGATAAAGATGAGAAGGAATTTTGGTTTGCTCGTGATCCGATTAAAAAATTTGCGGCTCATTTAACCGAACATAATTTGGCAACCCATGAGGAATTGAAAGCTATTGATCAGCAAGTTCAAGCCATTATTGATGATGCGGTAGAATTTGCCCAAAGTAGCCCGGAACCTGATCCTAAAGAGTTGTATCGTTATATTTATGCCGATGATTAATAAACTTTAAATTGAGACATTAAAACGGCATATTATTTCTGTAGGGGCGGGTTCGCAAAAATTTATCATAGTAATCATTGATTGTACTAAACCCGCCTTTTTTATCGGATTATTAATCTTTCCAAGCATTTCCTCCGGGTAATTCTATTAAGGTTTGATCAACTTGAGACGCTAATTCTTTAGCCGGATAACGATAGGTTAAATCGAGTAAGATTTGAGCCCTCATTAAAATTGAATCTCGTTCTACTATTTCTGATAATTTAAAAGGGGTATAGGTTCCATTCATGACTTCAACACTGGCATCTCGAATGGCATCTTCCAAGCTATCTTCTAACCAAGTTTGCCATTCATCTTGTTGAATATAATAGGATTTTTTATTATCTTTAAGATTGAGTTTTTGGATTTCTCGAATAGAACCTCGGATAGAAGCTGCCCAAGAATTTGTTAACCTTTCTTCAATTTGATTTTTAATTAAATGAATCAACAGTCTAAGTAAATAAGACTGAATATTGCGTAAAATAGCTTGTTTTCCCATTCCTTCCAATTCATCAATAATCATTAACGCTTGGTCATAGCGTTGTTCTTCGATGCAAGTTCTTAAATCAATCAGTTCTTGTACCATAGTGAATTTCTGCAAATGCGATCGCTATTTTTAATTCTTAAAACCTTTAACTCATAACTTGAGAGTTGGCAATTTTCCAAATTCCATCCCAATATTCTAAATTATAACGTACTAATTTGGTATTAAAGCTACTTTCAATGTTAATCTGCGTAATCCTCATTGGAAAGGGAGATTTAGGGGGATCTAATCTCGGAGGTAATCATAGATTAACCTGATAAACATTCCCGATAGAATGATCGGGATTAATCTCTATAATTAAATCCACAAATTCGGGATTTTCCATCAAGGAGTTTATAAACAATTCGGGATGTAAGGCTTTCCAGAAATAATCAACAAATTGACTAATTTCTACATCAGTCATTCCCGATTTTCCTGTTTTAATCATATCATGTTCGGCTTGGATTCGCCACTGTTTTGATAGGCGATAATCTACAGGATTTAAAATTAGCAACCGATCTAATTTTTCCCATAAATAAATATACCCATTTAACTGTTTATTCATGTCCCTAGCAAATTTTTTATCCGAGGGAGTAATAATCGGAACTGGGGCAGAATCAAAGAGTTGGGGGTTAATTGGTCTACAGCCTACAAACCAACCTTCAAATAAAATAATATCAATTCCGGTCACGAATTCCGGTGAAATGCGATCGCCTGCCCCCTGCCATAATGACTTATCAAACCGAGGAATGGCAATGGTTTGATCAGGCAAAGGTTGACGCAATTGATCTAAAACCTGGATTCCTAATTCAAGATCGTGGGTTCCGGGTGGCCCTCGCCAAATTAAACGCGGATCAGCTTTTTGTAATTGTTGACGTTCCGAATAAGTTTTATAGAGATCATCTAAGGACAAGCTAAGTGTGTCATAGTGGAACAGAGACAAAATATAAGTTAAGACTTTCCCTAGAGTTGTTTTTCCTGTGCCTTGCCCTCCTAATATTCCTTGAACCAGAGGACGACCCAAGCGTTGACGATGTTCAGCCAGTTGGGCCGCTAAAGGTAGCCAAAATTTCCACAGGGTTTCTAGCTGTTCAAATAACAGAGGAAACTCAATCTTTTTCTGTTGAAGTTGACAGAATAGACGGGATCGGGCTTCTATGTTCACCATAACATTTTCCGGTGTGATTCCAAAAGCAGTTGAACGTTGATGATCAGACAGTTCCCATTCTTCTAAAACTTCTAAATCTGTGGGCTGGGGCTTTTGTCCAGTCTTCCAAGCCTTGAGAATTTCAATCATAGACCATCCTAATTTTATTCAATGAATTTCTATCATGAACCTAACATTGAGGCTAACAAAAATAACCCATAACTCAAACCAATTTTGAGGGCATTTAGATTTTCTACCCAAAAAGATTGTCGTAAACGAGGAGAACGATTGTAAGCTAACCAGTTAACCCCTTCGACAAAGATAGATATTACTAAAGCCACCGTCACATCTAAACGCCCCCTTTGTCCGGTTATCCCAGAAATAGCCACGGCTAGGAATATCCCAAACAGTAGACTAATAATTAGCAGCGAAATCCGTCGCCAAGGATTCATTAACAATCGCCCTACCTGGGCATTAATTACATTGACAAGTCTATTCAGACGGGTATTTTGCATAAAACAGAGTGTGAATTTTAGTGGGATTAATGATCTAATTTAAAGCAAAAGATTATGAAAGATAAACTTTATCCAGCCTTTCTAATTACTGGAATAATTTTATTAACTTTAATTAGTTTAAGGCAATTTCTGTTTCGCTATTGTGTCCAAACGGAGCGAAAACCCGCCGAACAGATGGTCTTATCTGCCCATAGTTCCCTATCTACAACTTTTCCTAAAATCTCTATTCCGCAACCATCCCCCCCGAATATTAGTCTTCCCTTGAAATCTGAGATGATTTCCCCGTCTTTGCCTCCACTGTCCACAAACTATCGCCGAGGGTCATTTCGAGTCAGTAACCTGACGGAACATCCGGTGCGTGTGGCCCTACTCAGTCGTTCGGCGCCGAATATCACGGAACCTGTTCACTGGGATTTTGCCCCCGCCGAGGGTAGTAGGGAGGGTCTGATTTTATCCCTTCCCCAAGAAAATTTAATCCTCAAATCTGGTGATATTCTGGTGGTTTTTGCTCCTGATGGTTCTCGCTATTACTGGGGGCCGTATATTGTCGGGGAAACTTCCCTTCCAGCTTGGAATCCTCAAGACCAGGAATGGGAATTGGTAATTAAACCGACCCCATGAAGAAATCAATCATTGTAGAATTGACTCAAGCAGCAATCTTCCTAATGATGTGAGTATTTATGCTTCCATGTACGATAATACAGCAGGGAACACCGGAACAGCCCCCCCAAACCCCCCGTGCACGGGGGGCTTGGGGGGGAGGGAACACCGGGGGAAACACTTTACCGTCTGGGTTCTAAGATCCGTCTGGTGTCTTAACTGCCTTGGCGGTTGCTATAACTAATTGATATATTGAATTAGGTGTTAGTTAGATAACACATTAACAGTAAACTGTCAATATCTCAATCGTTAATATCTGCATTTTTAGCCAATGAAATCAAGTTCAAATCGAAAAATTCCCAGCTTTTTTTTACCTCTACTCAAAACACCTGGGTTCCCTTGGCTAGTTTTTATTTTAGGTTTAGGTTTAATCGGTTTTCTGGCTTTTTTTTGGAACTTAGGAACTTCAGGTTTACTCGATGAAACAGAACCTTTATTTGCGGAATCTGCGCGTCAAATGTTGGTAAATGGAGATTGGATTACTCCCTATTTTAATCAGGAAACCCGTTTCGATAAGCCGCCATTAATTTATTGGTTAATGGCAATTTCCTATCAGATAGTTGGGGTGAATGAATGGGGAGTCCGTCTTCCTTCGGCATTTTCTGGTTTTCTTCTCGTTTGTTTAGGATTTTATACTTTAAGTTATTACGTCCAACAGACCCAATTTTATACTATAAAAGATAATCAAAAACAAGATTTTATTTCTCCATTGGTTCAACCAGGTTTTAGAAAGATTATTTTACATCCTTTACCTTGGATGGGGGCTTTATTAATCGCATTTAATCCGGGGATTCTGGCTTGGGCAAGAATTGGGGTTTCCGATATGTTATTAACTGGGTGTTTGGGTTCGGCGTTATTAGCTTTTTTTCTGGGATATGCAAAGTCAGAATTACAGGAAGGGCAAGATTTACCTCCAGGTTTTAATTCTTATAAAATTTGGTATTTGGCTTTTTATATTTTAACCGCTTTAGCTGTTTTAACCAAAGGCCCGGTGGGGATTGTTTTACCGATTTTAATTATTGGTTCATTTTTAATTTATTTGGGAGAAGGGCGCAAAGTTTTAAAAGAAATGGATTTATTAAAGGGAAGTTTAATTTTTTTAGTAATTACAATTTCTTGGTATGTTTTAGTAATTTTAGTTAATGGTCAAAACTATATTAACTCTTTTTTTGGTTATCATAATTTTCAACGATTTACAACGGTTGTGAATCACCATTCTGCTCCTTGGTATTTCTATTTTATTGTAGTTTTAGTCGGATTTGCACCATTTTCTGTGTATTTACCTCCGGCGATCGCTTCAACAAAATTCTGGAAACGTCGCTATTGGCAACATCAAACTCGAATTAAACAACTCCAATTATTTGCTGTTTTTTGGTTTGGCGGAATTTTTATATTTTTCACCCTAGCGGTTACTAAGCTTCCCAGTTATATTTTGCCCCTGATTCCTGCCTCAGTTTTATTAGTATCTTTATTTTGGAATAATATCATCTCTAAAAATAGCTTTCAAAAAAATAAATTTAATTCCCTAAATATTGCAATTTTTATTAATATTTTATTTGTTTTTTTGGCATCTATTGGCAGTTATTTTAGTAAAAATTTAATTGGATATGATGCAGATATGCCGGATTTTAGAGGGGATTTACAAGCCTCTGGGATTCCAAATATATCGGCTTTGATTTGGGTGATCACAACATTAGGAATAGTCCTAAGTTGGTGGAAAGGTCGAATTTCATCTATTTTTATAGTTAATATTTTGGGATTTATTGTTTTTTTTATTGTGGCGGTAACTCCCACCTATAGTTTACTCGATCAACATCGACAAGAACCCTTACGACACCTAGCCCAAACCGTCGTACAACAGCGAAAATTAGGGGAAGAATTAATTATGATTGGTTTCAAAAAACCCAGTTTAGTTTTTTATACTCAACATCGAGTGCAATACCGTCCTGACCCCCGGGATGCGATCGCCTATATTCAAACTCCATTGGTGCAAAAATCTCCTCCCCAAACCCTTTTAATTTTGGCACATCCCCAAGAATTAATTGATCTAGGATTAAAACCCGATCAATATCAAATTATGGATCAAGCGGGTGCTTATCAACTCATTCGGGTTCATAAAACGTAATCTAGCAATTCGGTACCTAATTGTCCTAAACTAAACTATGGAAATCTAATCGGCTTTTGAACAAAAAATATGAGTTTAGTTGAACTTTTAGAACCCATTGCTAATCTATTTCGGGGTTTAGGTATTCCCGAACCTATCACCCATTGGGGACATCCGGTGATGATGGGAACTGTTATTTTTACGATGGGGAGTTATGTGGGTTGGACGGGATGGCGCGGGCGTCTCGCAGCAGATAAGGAAGTCGCCTTAAAAAATCGTGCTGACCACCGAAAACTCGCCCCTTTAATGTTTTTGTTTTTGGCATTAGGCTACACGGGAGGTTTATTATCTTTAGTAATGCAAAAAGAACCCATTTTAGAAAGTCCCCACTTCTGGACAGGAACAATATTATTAGGATTGTTATTAACTAATAGTCTGATTGCTTTTACCGGATTTAACAAAGATAACTCTGGTTTTAGGGCGACCCATGCTTATATTGGAACCGTTATCTTAGGATTAATGTTAGTCCATACCTTTTTAGGTTTAAAGTTAGGATTGTCTATCTAATATTGTTGACGGTTGGCTATTGAAACCAAGAAACTCCCCCTGATCCCTATTTTGTCATATAGCAACCGCCAAGGCAGTTAGGACACCAGACGGATCTTGTAACCCAGACAGTGAAGTATTTTCCCCCGGTGTTCCCTCCCCCCCTAGCCCCCCGTGCACGGGGGGCTAGGGGGGGCTGTTCCCTGTTCCCTGTTCCCTGTTCCCTGTTCCCTGTTCCCTGTTCCCTGCTATATCATGAATCAGACGGTGATTTTAATTCTGGCTTTTGCTTATCTCTTAGGTTTGCTAGTGGGTGTAATTCCTGGGGGAAATTATGCAATATTAGGTTTAGGAATTATATTGGCAATAGCCACCGCCCTAAAACAAGTTTATCAACAAAAACAATCCCGTCAAGCTCGAATTAAACAATTTACTCGGCAAAAACAAACCCGCAAAGATGCCCTAACTGATCCGATTGAATTTGTAGATAAAATCCCTAAAATTCCCCGTCCTAAAATTCCCTTTTGGGTGTGGTTATTAGCCGGAATTATTGCTTTTTTAGCCAGTGTTTATTTACAAATCAGAACGCCTCAACCCGCGACAAATGATATTAGTCAGTTAATTATTAATAGTGGAAATAGCCAAGATTTATTAATTACGGTTCGGGGAGAAGTTAGCAGTATTCCTCGGTTAACTCGTTCAGGACGGGGACAATTTTGGCTAGAGGTGAATCAAGTTAATGAAATTACTAATAATAATACGACCATTGCCGTTAGTAAAGATGTTAGTGGTTTGGTTTATGTGACTGTTCCCCTATTAAAAGCTACGGGATTATATCCGGGGGAAAGTATAGCAATTACTGGAAGTTTATACAAACCTCAACCCCCTTCTAACCCGGGGGGATTTGATTTTCAAAACTATCTCGCTCAACAGGGATCATTTACCGGACTTCGAGGACGTTATATTAGTCATGATGATAGTCAACCCCCTCCTTGGGGACTATGGAAAATTCGCCAACGGATTACCCGCGCTCAAGCTCAATTATTAGGAGTTCCCAAAGGTTCCCTATTAAGCGCGATGGTCTTAGGACGTTTAGCTGTTGATTTACCCTACGATATTAGAGATATTTTTGTTCAAGTTGGACTGGCTCATATTTTAGCAGCTTCAGGATTTCAAGTATCATTTTTATTGGGAGTTATTTTAGCGATTACTCAAAAGTTTTCTCCCAGGATAAGATTTAGTTTGGGATTATTAACCTTACTGATTTATTTGGGATTAACAGGGATTTCTCCTTCGGTATTACGAGCAACATTAATGGGTTTGGCGGTATTAATTGCTCTGTTAAGCCAACGGCAAACTAAACCTTTAAACGTATTATTAATTGTTGCTATCTTATTATTAATTGCTAATCCAACTTGGATTTTTGATATTGGATTTCAACTCAGTTTTTTAGCAACTTTAGGATTAATGGTTACGGTTCCTGCCTTAATGGAAAGATTAAATTGGATGCCCCCTTTCTTCGCATCTTTAATTGCTGTTCCTTTATCAGCACTAATCTGGACATTACCTTTGCAACTCTATTTTTTTAAAGTATTATCTCCCTATAGTATTCTGGTTAATATTATCGCATCTCCCCTGATTTCTATTATTACATTGGGAGGGATGGCGAGTGCTTTATCCGCCTTATTAGTACCCAGTTTGGGAAGTGCGATCGCCCAATTTCTCTATTATCCAATTTTAGGTTTAATTGAAATCGCCAAATATTTTAGTCAACTGCCAGGAAATTCGATTGCAGTTGGGAGTATTTCCCTGATTCAATTAATAACTCTCTATAGTTTAATTGTGATAATTTGGGTTTATTTTACCTGGATTAATCCGGCATCAAACCCCAAATTTTCCCGATCAAAAACCCAATTTATTCCTGTTCTCTTTGCCGTCACCTTAGCCCTATTGATTGTGATTATCCCCAGTTGGTATACTAAAACCCTAGGGTTTCAAGCCAACCTTCTCAATACTCCTCAAGAACCGATTTTAGTGATTGAAGAAAAAGGACAAGTTACCTTAATCAATAGTGGGAGTCAGAACACCGCTAAATTTGCAATTTTACCCTTTTTAAATGCCCAAGGGATTAATGCTATTAATAACGCCGTAGCTACCCATTCCCAACTGGGTTTAAGTATTGGTTGGCCGTTGATTTTAGAAAATATTCCGATTCAAACTTTTTATGATAATCCTACTCCGAAAAAAAACTATCAAGCCACCAATGAAATCATTCTAAAAGCCTTAGCCCAACAAAAAGGAAATTATGTTTCCCTAACTGTTGGTCAACCAATTATGTTAGGTTCTGTAGAACTGGAATTATTAAATGCTCAACCTCCAGTAATTCAATTTAAAATTGATCAAAATCTTTGGACATTACTAGGAGAAACTTCCGCCTTCCAACAACAACAGTTAATTCAAAAGGTCAGGTCAACTCAGGTATTATGGTGGTCGGGAGAATCCTTAACCCCGGAACTTTTATCCGTATTAAGGCCTAAAATTGCGATCGCTTCTTCCAATTCTATTGATCCGAAAACAGTAGAAACCCTGAATCAACAGCAAACTCAAATCTTCTGGACGGGTCGAGATGGGGCTTTAAAATGGACGCCGACCCAGGGTTTTGAAACAACTTTAGATTTTGATCAAACAGATGGTTCCCTTCTCTGATATAATTCAAAAAGTGGTTTAGAATTAGATATAGATCATTTCTAACTTGGAGAGGTGGCAGAGTTGGTCGAATGCGACACACTCGAAATGTGTTAGGGGCTTTACGGTTCCTCGTGGGTTCGAATCCCACCCTCTCCGTTTTTTCCGCCCCCGATCATTAAAATACTTGAATCATTGATAGGGGGGTTGTGTCCATGTCCTTAATGCCATTGAGCGAAGCCATAGAAGCCAATGCACTCGATAATACTCGTTTAATTGCAACGGATATTGATGGAACTTTAACCCAAAACGGAAAATTTACCTCGGATTTATTCCAGGCTTTGTTTGCATTAAAACAGGCTAAAATTCCGGTAATTTTAATTACAGGACGGTCGGCGGGATGGGTACAAGCCTTAAAAAATTATCTTCCGGTGACAGGTGCGATCGCCGAGAATGGCGGTTTATATTATCCCTTGGAGTCTGATCAGCCACAATTTTTAATCTCTTTAAATTCTATCTCCCAACATCGTAAAAATTTAGCCCAAGCGTTTCAAATTCTCCAAGTTCAGTATCCCCATCTCCAGGCTTCCGAAGATAATCCTTTTCGGTTTACGGATTGGACATTTGATATTCAAAATATTAGTTTATCAGAAATTCAACAATTAACAGAACTCTGTGCAGAATTGGGTTGGGGATTTACCTATAGCACTGTTCAAGGTCATATTAAACCTAAAAACCAAGACAAAGCCACGGGATTATTAAAGGTTATTCAACAATATTGGTCAGAGTTAACCCCGGAACAAATTCTTACTATTGGCGATAGTCCTAATGATCAAACTCTATTTAATTCTGAGTTATTTCCTCAGTCTATTGGAGTTGCTAATCTCTTAGAATATAGGGATCAATTAACCCATAAACCCCGTTATATTACCGCAGGTTTAGAAGTTGAAGGATTTTGTCAAATTGCGAAAGTTTTTAATTTATAATGGTGTTTGTTGTTGTTGCTAAGACCTCTTGTAAGAGTGCGCTTAAGCGCAACAACACTCACAGTTGTGTTATTATCGACTCAACAATATATTCCCTCACCTGCGATGAGTTATTGTATGACCGTAGGATGTTCTCATCCAGAAAATCTCAACTCAGCCGAATATTGTCAAGGTTGTGGTCAATTTCTATTACTTCAAAACCGTTATCTCGCCATAAAACCTTTAAGTAGAGGCGGTTTTGGTCGGACATTTTTGGCAATTGATCAACAAATTCCTTCCCATCCCCATTGTGTAATTAAACAATTCTTTGTGCAATATGAAAACCCCCAGGATTATCAAACCGCCGCTAAATTATTTCGTCAGGAAGCAGTCCGTTTAGATCAATTGGGAAAACACCCTCAAATTCCTCAACTATTAGCACATTTTGAACAAAACAAACAATTGTTTATTATTCAAGAATATATTCAGGGAAAAACCCTATTTGATGAATTAAAACAAGATGGATTATTTACAGAACAAAAAATTTGGCAAGTTTTAAAACAAATTCTCCCTATTTTACAATTTATTCATGAACAAAATATTATTCATCGAGATATTAAACCTGCTAATTTGATGCGGCGTTGTTCTCTCCCCTCCTCTGGTGAAAACTCCTTAGATACGGTTGTAGATTTAACCCAAATTCCGCCTACTATTCCAATGAGAGATCAGGAACAGGCTCAAATTAGTGCTAAACTCAAATCAACTATTTATCCTATTTTATCCCCAGAAAATTCCGACCTTCAAACAAGCACGGATTTTAATAAAAATGATATTGTTTTAATAGATTTTGGGATTTCCAAACTGTTAACAGGAACCGCTTTACTCCACAGTGGAACTATTGTCGGAACACCGGAATTTATGGCTCCTGAACAAATGAGAGGAACCGTTTATCCCGCTAGTGATTTATATAGTTTAGGGCTAACTTGTTTATATTTAATCACGGGAATTTCCCCTGGAAAATTATATGATGATCATGATGAAAAATGGAATTGGCGAAGTTATTTAATCCCGCAACAAATTATTAGCGATCGCTTAGAAACCGTTTTAAATAAATTAATTGTGATCGCCATTAATCAACGTTATAAATCCGCCGAAGAAGTCTTAACAGCAATTCAATCTTCTGAAACGCCTGTAAATATAGCAGTTAAACCGGTTATTCCGATTAAAAAAACATCTGCAAAAGTCGTCCAAACTCCAGCTAAAACGCCTAATTTATTAGAGAGAATTAAACAAAACTTAGGCTATCAGCCCTTAAATGATCCTTTAAAATCCGCCGTGGGAGTCGATTATACTCAACTCCAAACCCTCTTAGCTCAAAAACGTTGGAAACAAGCGGATCAAGAAACTTGGTTTGTCCTCTGTCAAGCCCTAAAAAAATCTAAAAAAACCTATTTATACGCCCAGGATTTAGCCAATTTACCCTGTGAAGATCTACAAACCATTAATCATCTTTGGGTAAAATATAGTAATAGTCGGTTTGGATTTAGTATCCAAAATCAAATTTATCAAACAGTGGAAGGAGACTATGGAAAATTTTGTCAGCAGGTGGGATGGTTAACCTATAATCCCAATAATCCTGATTATGGCATCGAATATAAAACATCCGCCCCCACTGGACATTTACCCACCCGCAATTGGATAGTTAGCACCGGAAAATGGTGGAAAAACCTAGAAATTTTAGCCGAAAAATTAGCAAGTTGTAAAATTAATTAGTAATGAATAAAAACCCAGTCTTTCCAAGAATACCTTAACCTTGATTATCCTTCTTAGTGTCTTTGTACCTTTGTGGTTAATAAAAAAAAGACTACGGTATTGTTAAAAAAAACCAGGTTTTTATGGTATAATCTAATTAGCAGAAATTGGTTGTACAAACTGCCGATTAGCTCGCACAAAACAATGGGAAGGATCGCTAGTTTGATCGGTTTTTTCAACATAAATCCAAGGTTGCTGTTTAGTATCGTAAACCACACCAAACCCCGCCGGGCCTAAATTGATTTCAAAGTCTTGTCCTGCGGGAAGTTTTCCCACCACAGGCCAATTTTCAATATTTAATTCGGTTTTATTGCTAGGATTTTCTAATTGCGAATAATTGGTATTTCCTAACATCCGACAATCAATTCCTTGAGGATTAGATTGGGTTATTTTCCAGGAAGAATGGGGCGATCTCCGATAATCTCCATTTGCTTGTGGTTGGGGAATAGACCCCCCCTGTGTCCCCCCCTTGGTAAAGGGAGGAAAATCAGAACTTAGCCCCCCATTGTTAAGAGAGTCAGAACTTAGCCCCCCATTGTTAAGAGAGTTAGAGTCAGAACTTAGCCCCCCATTGGTAAGGGGGGGTTGGGGGGGTCTATTCGACGAATTTTGACAGGCGATCGCCCGGACGCCCATCCCCGTTAATACCAACCCCAAACCCAAGGATAAAATCACCAATCTCAAATCATTTTTAGCGGTCATACAGGTATACACAACTCAACAGGTTCCCCAGTTAAACTAAAGGGTCTTACCTGGGTTATTTTCACTTTCACCTGTTGACCTTTCAATTCCGCTAAATTTCCTGAGAAAAAGGTTAAACGATTTCCCCTTGTGCGTCCCATAACTTGAGAAGTATCTTTAGAATTTGTTCCCTCGACTAATACTTCTTCAATTCTGCCTAAATAACGCTGGGAACGTTCGGCCGCCTTCACAGAAACTAAGCGATTTAACTGTTGTAAACGATCGGCTTTTATCTCGTCACTGAGTTGATTTTCCCACAACGCCGCCGGAGTCCCAGGACGGGGAGAATAGGCGGCTGTATTTAATAAATCAAAGCCAATATCATCGACTAATTTCATCGTATTTTCAAACTGTTCATCGGTTTCCCCTGGAAATCCCACAATCGCATCCGCACTAATAGAAGCATCGGGCATATATTCCCGAATGGTATGAATAATTTGGCGATATTTTTCTTGAGTATAGCCCCGCGCCATTGCCTTCAAAAGCTGATTATCTCCCGATTGAAAGGGGATATGAAAATGTTCACAAATTTTCGGTAATTCCGCACAAGCCCGAATCAATCTTTCTGTAAAATAACGGGGGTGACTGGTGGCAAATCGAATCCGTTCGATGCCAGGAACATCATGAATAAAATATAATAAATCCGTGAAATTATATAAATTCCGACCGCCAGGACTTGAACCGGGTAAATCGCGGCCGTAGGCATCAATATTTTGCCCTAATAAGGTGATTTCTTTATACCCCAAACGGCTTAATTCTTCGATTTCTTCCCGAATAGCTTCCGGTCGGCGCGATTGTTCAATCCCGCGTACATTGGGAACCACACAATAAGTACACCGTTCATTACAACCATAAATTACATTAACCCAGGCTGTTACCTCACTATCTCGACGGGGTTTAGTAATATCTTCGATGATTTCTATGGGTTCTGTGGCAACAATTTGATTGCCTTGAAATACCTGTTCTAATAGGTCTTGTAAACGGTTGGCGTGTTGTGGCCCCATGACTAAATCTATTTCAGGAACCCGACTCAGTAAGGTTTCTCCTTCCTGTTGGGCAACACATCCGGCGACAATAATGGTTAAATTCGGTTCTTTTTGTTTGCGTTTTGCCTGTCTTCCTAAATAGGAATAAACCTTTTGTTCGGCATTATCTCGAATTGTACAAGTATTATAAAGAATCACATTAGCATCATTGGGATCTTCGGTAAAATCAAAGCCCATTTCTTCTAAAACGCCAGCCATGCGTTCTGAGTCGGCTTTGTTCATCTGACAGCCGAAAGTTGTAATATGATAACGTTGGGAATTTGTAGTCATCGAATTTTAGAAGTCTCCTATCTCTTGAGAAAGGTTAAATTTAGCCTTTCTACAGAGTTTATTATAATTCATTTTGTCTAGTTTTGTGATCTTTAAGGTTAAAAAAATGAAACCCAAACAGATTGTTTACACGGTAGCTGCTATTTCAATTGTTGGGTCTTTCCTGTTAACTACTCAAAATCCGGCTTTAGAATTATCATTTTTAACAGGATTTTTATTAGCAATTTTAACCAAAGGAATCAGAAAACGGCGTTCTGTGTCTAAAGATATTTGAAGGTTATTATCAGAGAAACTAACTCAATAACTAAAGTTTTGAACCTGTTGCCTAAGTTCCTCCCATTCTGGCAACCAAGTCCAAACATCTTCGTTATTCACAATATTTTGTATTCCAGTACGGCAGTCTAACTCGCTGAGAGCATCTGGAAATGGGTGTTGACCCCCTGTATTTCCCCAACAGTTCTGAAGTGGTAAAAGTCGTTGACGAGAAAGAGACAGCGCAATTCTAGCCGCAGTATAATCTGCAATGGTTCTGGCAGATTCTTCAAGTGCCTCACGATAGTCATCTATTGGCGGAGCTTTTGAACCAAGCGCACGTGATACAACTTCAGGATCAATGAGATAATTTTCAATCTCTTTTCTTTCCCAAGACCAACCAACTTGAATCGTTTGGTTGTTGACTCTAGCTGACCAATTTCGAGGGGTGTTTTGAGGTAGTGAATCATCACTATCAAAATCTCTATCTTTCACAGCAACTACAACAGAACTAGGCAGAAGATTCTGTTGCCGGATGAAAATAATTTGCCGATCAAGACCGTATTTACTCCCAGCAGGTTTAATTGATCCACACGATCCAGACAATATATTCGTTAGAACACGAATATCAGGACTTTTGTTTCCTCCTTCACAATAAAGTATATTTATAGACACAAAGAACCTCCTGGCAAGCGGTAGGTTTCTGCTTCACCAATCATGTTATTTACAGCTTCAGAGTGTGTTGTCAAAATAAATTGACAGGTAGGGGCAATTTTAGGAAGTTGATTAACTAAAAGTTGTGCTACAGGTGGATGTAGGTTTAGATCAATTTCGTCTACCAAAACAATTGAGTATGCGATTTGCTGTCTAACGATTTCATATAACATCGGAAAAACAGACTGTTCTCCTGCTGACATTTCAACAATGTCATAGGTTCTATGCCCATCATTCAGTGTGAAATAAGTATTTTGTTCGGTTGGAGAATCATGACTCGGTTGATATTCTATACCGATGAATGAACGATCTGGAAAAACCTTCTTGTAAAGCATCTCTAATTGCGAAAGGTAGTCAACTGAATAATTGTAAGATTGTGGTCTTTGTTTCCATTGCTTCCATTGTTTCCATTGAATTAAATATTGACGCAAACGCCCAACTCCCGACTCAAATGAGATTTCAGCAGCAGTCTCTCTAAAACCATCTCCGCCACTTTCTGGAGTTGGTTTTGAACCCAGATTCCGAAACTGATCGAACCAGAATATACCGGGAAGTTTCGAGAATTCTGAGCGAATCGATGGATCTCTGTTCAATAATTTTTGAGCATAATAACGTCCTTGAAACTGAGCGCGTTCTTGCTGATCATTATTTTCTCCAACTTTCCAGTATTCACCATTCAAAATTAATTTAACTAAGCGATTATTCCCCGGTTCAACAAAATTCTGAGGACGAAATTCAATGGGTTGTGCCTCATACCATCTTTGGGCGACTGATTTTGTTGCCTCAAGTTCCTCATCTTCAAATGATATTTCTAATTCAATATGTGGAGAACCCCAAGCAAAAAAACGACCGGGCAAAAAACCCACCCAATCGAAATCATATACTGTTGTACGCTGTTTAGTCGCTAGTGCTAATGGAAGCGCAATTGCCTGCAAAAGTGTTGTTTTCCCTGTACCATTATCACCCAGTATCAGAAAGCGATTTGTAACCTCTTGAAGCGTCTTGTTTTTAAAAGAAACTTCAAGATTATCAAATCGCTTGAATTTTTGGACTGTAATAGATTCTATTTTCATTTTTCACTATCCTCTAAATAAATTTGAGAAAACGTTGATAAAAGAGGGTTAAACCTCTCCCATATCTAAACCTAACGCTTCAGCAATTTGTTCGTTTGTTAACCCCATTTCTCGTAACCGAGGAATAGCGTTACGCCGAGATTTTTCAGCCCGTTCAGCCCGTTCTTTTCCGGTGGGAATAATCACCCCTTGATCATCACACCACCGTAACCAAAAATCCTGTTTTTCTTCATATATTCCTGACCAAATAGTTAATCCTAAACCAACTTGTTCTAACCAAAATATTGATTGATTTTCAATTTCTGTTGTTTCCAATAATTGATAGTTTCCCTCCCGTAGAACATAAACTCGTAATAAAATATCGCCCAATTGTTGTAACGGGTCAAACACAACATAATATGTTACCCGCATCCGGGCATAATTAATTAACTTACTTCCGAGTTCATTTCCTTCTTGATTAGAAACAATTTCAATCACCACATCGGGCGGTTTTCCAAACTCCCAAATAAAATAAGTCCGATTTCGTTTTTCTCGAAAATCCGGCGGAACTTCCACATCTAAAGATAAAAATACATCGGGTACAATGGGAGGATGACGGAGTGCATAGAAAATACCCACATTTGCATCAGCTAAAAATGTTGAATTTTCTCCTAATCTTTGCCAAGAACTATATAAACATTCAACTAATAAACGCTGTAACTTTGCAGATAAAAAATTATCCACAGGAGTATCATCCTCGGTAATAACTTCAGTTAAATCAATCGTCGGATCTTGAACAGGTGTGACAGACATAATAATTCATGCTATCTGTTTATAGACTATTATAGCAAATTACTTGAGAAACTTGAAGTCCGGTTCCCCCTTTTTTAAGGGGGGTTAGGGGGGATCAAACGTTTAGCTAATACTGCGTTTAACGTAATTATTAACATCAATAGCTAGTAATAAACGCAGCCTATCCTATGTTTGACGGTGGTTATTTTGCAGGTTCAAAACCAAAAACTTTGGCATAAAAACCAAATTCACCATCAATAGTACGTTTAATATTTTCCGCTTTCCTGAAGCCATGTTGCTCTCCTTCAAACAGAACATATTCCACCGTAACTCCTTTCGCTTTTAACGCTTCTACCATTATTTCTGCTTGGTTGGGAGGCACAATTTTATCCTCTGAACCCTGAAAAAATATCACCGGACAGGATAATTTATCAACATGATAAATCGGAGAACGCTGTTGATAAATAGCCTTTTCTTCTGGATAAATCCCAATTAAACCATCCAAATAACGGGATTCAAATTTATGGGTATCCGTTGCTAAAGCTGCTAAATCACTGACTCCATAATAACTAGCCCCCGCCTTAAATAGATCCTTAAATGTTAAAGCACATAAAGTAGTATAACCGCCCGCACTTCCGCCCGCAATTGCCATTCGATTTCCGTCCACAAAACCCTGTTCTGCCAGATATTTTGCCCCGTTACAACAATCATCCACATCCACAATTCCCCAACTTTTATTTAACCGTTGACGGTACTCCCGCCCGTAACCCGTACTTCCCCCATAATTGACGTCTAAAACCGCAAATCCTCGACTTGTCCAGTATTGATTTTTTAAGCTCAAACTGCTAGAAGTAGCCGCCGTTGGCCCACCATGACTTTTAACAACTAAAGGCGGTTTTTCTCCCTCTGAAACTTGATAATCTTTGTTTTGAGGAGGATAGAAAAATCCATAGGCAGTTTTCCCATTTTCTGTAGGGAATTCTATTGGTTGAGGTACGGATAAATAGCCTTTATCTAGTACAATTTGACTAGAACGTCGTAATACTTCGAGTTCTCCCGTGTCTAAATTAAGTTGCACAATAGCACTACTTTCTATGGGAGAACTGCCAATAAATAACACTTGATTTCCTGAAACAGTTAAGCCATCAATAGCAGTATAAGGTATCTCAATATCCTCTAATTTCAGAGTTTTAGTATCCAAACTTGCTAGATACCAATTCCCATTTTTACTGTAGGTACAAATAATCTTTTCTGCGGAACTAAACCCATAAGTTGACATTCCAAAAACCCAAAGCGGTAAACCAAATTCCGCAGCCATGGGATATAGAGGTTCTATCTTTCCAGTATAGCGATATAAGTTCCACCAATTCGAGCGATCGCTTACAAAATATAACACCCCATCTGGCGACCATTGGGGTTGAAAAATAGATTCTTCTAAACCTCCCGCAATTAATACTTTTTCTCCTAATAACCCCTCAGAATTAACCTCAGCAACCCATAATTCCGTCCCATCCCAAGGCATATTTGGATGATTCCATGAAATCCAAGATAATTTGTTACCATCGGGATTTAAACGAGGAAAGGCATAAAAATCATTACCCTCGACTAAAACCCGAATATCCTCACTATTATTCAGATTAATACTGACAATGGTATTAACAGGTTCTCCCCCTTCGGTATGATCTTCTCTAACACAAATTAACCGTTGATTTTGAGTATTAATTACCCCATCCGTATAACGATATTCTGCTTCTGGGGTGATAGGGTTGGGAGTAATTTGATAGGGTGTATTTTCTCCTTGAATGTTCTGTTTGTAAAGACGTTGATCAACAAAATTAGAAAAATAAACTGTTCCTTGATTAACAATATAGGAACCCCCCCCATATTCATGAACCCGAGTTCTAATATTAAAAGACTGAGGAGTCACATCACTTAATTGATTATCAGGAGTCAAACGAACAATCACACTGCGTCCCGCTTCTGATGACCGTCCTTCTGTCCAATAAATATTATCCCCATCCCAGGTTAAACCACCGAGTCCAACGGTTCCTTCTACGATTAAATCGGCGGTAATGGGAGATTTCCAAGACCCATATTTTTCGGTTTTTTTGCTCATATTTTGATTAAGCTGTTGTTTATTTAAACTGTGATTATAGCATTACCTTTGTTTTTAAGTTTACGTCCTCATTTAAAAAATAACTCTCCTTCATTTAAAAGCTGATGTAATAAATACTCTAGCTCATCAACTGATTTAAAGAGTCATTGATTTTTCTAAGGTTTGATTATTAATTATTAATATTTTGTATTGTAGACTACAATTTACTATGCAAAACTCCTTTATTATACGAAGCCTGAATAGGAAATTGACCATACCATATCTTCATCGAATTGCAGTAAATTGTTAATTTTTAAGTGTTTTTATCTACTGCTCGATGTTTCAATTTAACCAACTCATGGTTATAGATATGGTAAAGAAAGTAGCCTATTCTTCGAGGAAAATTTTAAGTAAAATCGCTAAATAGTCATCGTGAAAAAAAATTTCGGTAGACGCAAATTCTTGGTTTATGGTTCGGCGGCCTTTGGAAGCACCCTGTTTCTGAAAGGATGTGCCAACCCTGCTACCAATAATACCACTAGCTCAACCTCCACCGCAACTCCCACAGCAACCCCTACGAGTAATGGCGATACAATTAAGGTGGGAATTCTTCACTCCTTAAGTGGAACAATGGCAATTAGTGAAACCACGGTTGTTGAAGCAGAGAAGTTAGCCATTAAAGAAATTAACGCCAATGGTGGCGTCCTCGGTAAACAAATTGAAGCCGTAGTTGAAGATGGTGCTTCTGACTGGCCAACTTTTGCTGAAAAAGCCCAAAAATTAATCGATCAAGATAAGGTTGTCACGGTTTTTGGGTGCTGGACATCTGCCAGTCGGAAAGCGGTAAAAGATATCTTTGAATCCAGAAATCATATGTTATGGTATCCGGTTCAATATGAAGGTCAAGAATGTTCTAAAAACATTTTTTATACTGGAGCCGCCCCTAACCAACAAATTGAACCTGCCGTACAATGGTTATTTGATAATAAGGGTAAGGAGTTTTTCTTAGTTGGCTCCGACTATGTTTTTCCCCGCACAGCCAACAATATTATTAAGGAACAATTAGCCGTCATTGGTGGTACAACCGTTGGGGAAGATTACTTACCGTTAGGGAATACGGAAGTTACTCCAATTATTACTAAAATCAAACAAGCATTACCCGATGGCGGTGTAATTTTTAATAGTTTGAATGGAGATAGTAATGTAGCTTTCTTCAAACAGTTACAAGGGGCGGGAATGACCCCGGAAAAATATCCGGTGATGTCGGTAAGTATTGCCGAAGAAGAAGTGCGACAAATTGGTAAAGATTTTCTTTTAGGTCACTATGCTGCTTGGAACTATTTCCAAACCGTTGACACTCCCATTAATAAGAAATGGGTAGAAGCATTTAGAGCCGAATATGGGCCAGATCGGGTGACAAATGACCCAATGGAAGCCGCTTATTTGATGGTGTATTTGTGGAAACAATCGGTAGAAAAAGCCGGAACTGCTGACGATTTAGATAAGGTTAGATTAGCTGCTATCGGTCAAAGTTTCGATGCTCCTGGCGGCAAAGTTACGATGTTCCCTAACCATCATATTTCTAAAACCGTGCGGATGGGACAGGTACGGGATGATGGATTATTTAATATTGTTTGGGCAACAGAAGGCCCGGTTGATCCAGTTCCCTGGAACCAATTTGTTCCCGCCACAAAAGGCTTTGGTTGTGACTGGACAGATCCCAAAAAAGGGGAAAAATACAAAATGGAAACGACATAATTAACCCTAGATTAGATCCCCCCTAGCCCCCCTTAAAAGGGGGGAACTTGAAGTTAAAGTCTTCCTTATTAAAAGGGGAAATTAAAGAAGTCAAAGTCTCCTTTTTTAAGGGGATTTAGGGAGATATACCCTTAGAAAAGATCAAGGAACTTTCAGTTTTCTGACCTAATTTAGAATTTTTCTTAAAAAATGCAGGATTTATTAATTGCCATCTTTAATGGAATTAGCATTGGTTCAGTGCTGTTAATGGCAGCATTAGGGTTGGCTATTGTCTTTGGACTCATGGGTGTAATTAACCTCGCTCACGGGGAATTAATTATGTTAGGAGCCTATACAACGTTTGTAGTGCAAAATATATTCAAATCCTTCGGCGAATCTCTGTTTAGTACCTACATTTTTTTTGCAATTCCGATTGCCTTTATCATCACAGCCTTAGCGGGATTAGCATTAGAAAGAGGTGTAATTAGATTTTTGTACGGAAGACCCTTAGAAACCTTATTAGCAACTTGGGGAGTTAGTTTAATTTTGCAACAATTGGTTCGCAGTGTGAGTACCACCTTTGTGATCGCAATTGTGATCTTTTGTCTACTATTTTTTGGGGGATTATGGGTACTGCGGCGACGTCCCAATTGGGAGAATATTCAAAAGTGGGCGGTTTCAGTTTTATTCCTATTATCATCAGGAATCGGTCTAACCATTGGATTAATAATTGGACAAAGCCAAAAAGCCCTATCAAAACCTTGGTTTAGTGCCAGAAACGTCGATGTTACTGCTCCTCCTTGGTTGCGAGGGGGATTAGAATTAGGCACATTTCAGATTCCCTATGCCCGAGTTTTTATTATTGTTTTAACGATACTTTGTTTAATCGGAATTTATTGGTTTTTCAACAAATCTAACTGGGGATTAAGGATTCGTTCAGTCACCCAAAATCGCACCATGAGCGCCTGTTTAGGTATCCCCACCGATACCGTTGATGCCCTGACCTTTGCCATCGGTTCAGGACTCGCAGGAATTGCCGGATGTGCGATTACATTATTAGGTTCAGTCGGCCCCAATACAGGACAAAATTATATCGTTGATACCTTCATGGTGGTGGTGGTTGGCGGGGTAGGAAATCTCCTGGGAACAGTGATTGCTTCCTTCGCCATTGGTGTTACCAGTTATTTAATCGGCTCAGGAACTCTAGCGTTATTATTAACCAACATGAACGCCGCGCCTTTCTTTGTTGATTTTTTCAACTTTTTTGCCACAACCAGTATGGCAAAAGTATTAGTTTTTGTATTAATTATTGCCTTTTTACAAGTTAAACCATCAGGAATATTTCCACAAAAAGGGAGAACGGCTGAACTATGAATAATGATGTTATTCTACCTAAAACCCAGAAGCAGAAACACAAAAAAAAGCTGATTGAAGGGTCAATAATTATGGCACTTGGCTTGTTTTTTGCCATAATTATGCCCCTAATCTTACCTACTTTTCGGTTACAATTATTGGGTCGATTTCTCGCCTTAGCCATTGCAGCATTAGGAATTGATTTAATCTGGGGATATACGGGATTATTGAGTTTAGGACATGGGATCTTTTTTGCTTTAGGGGGTTATGCCCTAGCCATGTACCTAAAATTGCAACTTCCCCCCGGACAAATCCCCGATTTTTTTACTCTCTATGGGGTGAATGATTTACCTTGGTTATGGAAACCCTTTTATTCCTTTCCCTTTACCCTATTTGCCGTGATTATTATTCCGGGGATTGTTGCCGGATTATTAGGGTATTTAGTGTTTAGAAATCGAATTAAAGGGGTATATTTTTCGATTATTACCCAAGCGGCATTAATCGTATTCTTTAACTTCTTTAATGGTCAACAACAACTAATTAATGGAACCAACGGATTAAAAACCGAAACCGATAAAATATTTGGATTTGTTGTCGGTTCTGCCCCTGTTCAGTTAGCATTTTATGAAATCACAATTCTGTTTTTAATTGCTACCTATTTAATCTGTCGTTGGTTAACCAGTGGAAGGTTTGGTAATTTATTAATTGCGATTCGAGATGATGAATTTCGGTTGAGATTCTCCGGTTATAATCCCACTTGGTTTAAGGTTTTAGTCTTTGCAATTTCTGGAGCATTTGCCGGAATTGCCGGGGCTCTGTATACCGTCCAAACCGGAATTATTACCCCGAATGCGATGGATGTTGCCTTTTCTATTGAAATGGTGATTTGGGTGGCTGTGGGAGGGCGAGGAAGTTTAATTGGGGCAATTTTAGGAACCCTATTAGTCCGCTTAGGAAGAACCGTATTAAGTGAACAATTCCCCGAAGTTTGGCTATTTTTTCAAGGGGCATTATTCTTAATTGTAGTGACAATATTACCCGATGGAATTGTGGGATGGGTACGAAACTTTAGCTTTGATAAAATTCGTGCCTTATTCGGATTTCCTAAGCCCGTGGCGACCTATCCCAGTTTAGAAGAAGACCAGGAAATAGAGTTAGAAAGAGAGGAATTTGAACAGAAAATAACCAAAGATTAAAACCATGAATGCTAAAATTTTAGAAATTAATGATGTCACCGTCAGTTTTGATGGATTCAAAGCCCTCAATCACTTAACATTTAGTATGGATGTGGGGGAATTGCGAGTAATTATTGGCCCCAATGGAGCGGGTAAAACTACTTTTTTGGATGTGATTACCGGAAAAGTTCAACCCACGAGCGGACAGGTATTTTTTAAAGGGCGTAATTTAAAAAAAATGCCCGAATATCAAATTGCTTGTTTTGGAGTTGGGCGGAAATTTCAAACCCCTAGAATTTATCTAAATTTAACAGTTAGAGATAATTTAGGTTTAGCTTGTAACCGCAATAAAAATGTATTTCCCACCCTATTTCAACGGACTACAGGGCCAGAAATTAGAAACGTTGCGGGACTTTTAGATACAATTGGGTTAATTGCTAAAGCCGATTTTCCGGCGGCGTTACTGTCTCACGGGGAAAAACAACGGTTAGAAATTGGGATGTTAGTAGCACAATCTCCCGATTTATTATTAGTAGATGAACCCGTGGCGGGACTTACGGATGAAGAAACGGAAAATGTGGGTAATTTGCTGTTAGCATTAGCAGAAAGTCACTCGATTATTGTGATTGAACATGATATGGAATTTGTCCGACAAATTGCCAGAACTGTGACGGTTTTACATCAAGGTTCGGTATTATGTCAAGGAGATATGGATGAAGTTCAAAATGACCCCAGGGTGATTGAGGTTTATTTGGGTAAACAAGAGGAGGATTAATACCCCCCAACCCCCCTTGGTAAGCGGGGGCTATGACTAAGAGTTAAGATAATAGAAAATTTTAATTTTAATTATTAGGAGAATTTCAAAATGATCGGAAGAACAGAAGGAGCAGTTATGGAATCTGTAGCACCGCCAGATATTATGTTAAGAGTGTCTGGATTGAATGTTTATTATGGGGAAAGTCATATTTTACGCGATGTAGATTTAAACGTTTTCCCCGGACAAATGGTATGTTTAATTGGGCGGAATGGCGTGGGAAAAACCACTTTATTAAAAAGTATTATGGGGTTACTCAAACCCAAAACTGGAGAGATTTATTTCAAAGGTCAACCCATTAATAAAGTTTCAACGGATAAACGGGCTAGATTAGGTATTGGTTATGTTCCCCAAGGACGAGAAGTTATTCCCAGGGTGACAGTGAAAGAAAATCTATTATTAGGGTTAGAAGCATTAGCCCAAAGACCGAAAGGAAAACCAGAAATTCCTGATGAAATTTTTGAATTATTCCCAGTTTTAAAAACTATGTTATCCCGCATGGGAGGAGATTTAAGTGGCGGACAACAACAACAGTTAGCTATTGCTAGGGCGTTAATGGGAAAACCGCAATTATTAGTTTTAGATGAACCCACAGAAGGGATTCAACCTTCAATTATTTTAGAGATTGAAGCGGCGGTGCGGGGAATTATTCAAACAACAGGAATATCCGTTTTATTAGTCGAACAACATTTGCATTTTGTTCGTCAAGCTGACCGTTATTATGCTATGCAAAAAGGTGGAATTGTGGCTTCTGGTGCAACAAAAGATTTAAGTCAAGAAGTCATCCAACGATTTTTAGCGGTGTGACTTGTTTCCTAATCTTTATTTCCTAAAAGTTGTTTCACTTTTTACTATGAATACAAATAAGAAATTACTTAGAATTGTATCAATCGGTTTAAGTTTTTGATAGAATAGAAAAGTATAATTCGTAATATCCAATGAGCCAATTATCAGCGATTAATCTTGGTCGTAAAATTCAGTCTCGATGGGTTTGGCGAGGGGTTAATTTGGTATTATCCCCCGGGATGTGTTTGGGTTTAGTTGGGGCTACAGGAACCGGAAAAACCCTGTTAATGAGGGCTTTAGCAGGTTTAGATCCCATTAATGAAGGCGAAATTAAACTGGGAAATCGGTCTTTAACCCAATGTTATATCCCTCAATATCGTTCTTTAGTTATTTATTTACATCAACGTTCGGTATTATTAGAAGGAACTGTAGAAACAAATTTAAAAAGGATTTATGATCTATCGGTTCATCATCAAAAATATTATAATCCGCAACGGGTAGAAAACTGGTTTTTATATCTGGGGCGATCGCCTGATTTTCTCCAACAATCTACCCAAAATCTATCAGGAGGAGAAACACAATTAGTGGCATTAATTAGAGGATTACAATTAGATCCCTTAGTGTTATTATTAGATGAACCTACCGCATCTTTAGACCCTAAAACCACGCAACAAGTTGAATCTTTAATTCAACGTTGGTTAACTGAAAACCCAGAACGAGCTTGTATTTGGACAAGTCATGATTCTAAACAATTGCATCGGGTAACTCAAGTTCAACAAGAATTAATTTCTGATCAATAATTATATCTCATTCATCCTAAAATGTCTAGTAGTTATATTCCGATTACTGTAGAACAATTAGCCCTATCTGTATTATTCATTGTGATTAATATTGCCTTATCTTTAGGACTAAAATTAGGTCTAGCTCAATCGTTAGTTGTTGCCAGTTTGCGAATGGTGGTGCAGTTATTGTTAATTGGATATGTATTAAATTGGCTATTTGCCTTATCCCAACCCCTTCCGGTTATTGCTTTAGCAATGATCATGACAACAATTGCGGGAATTTCTGGTGTTAATCGAACTTCTCGGAGGTTCGCTGGAATTTATTGGAGAAGTTTATTATCAGTTTTTATATCATCATTTTTGATTACTAATTTAACCACCTTGGGAATTATTCAAGTGCAACCTTGGTATGATCCGCAATATTTTATTCCTTTATTGGGAATGGTATTAGGAAATACCCTCACCGGGATTTCTTTAGGATTAGATAGATTCATGGAATCCTTAGTTAATCAACGCCAAAAAATCGAAACCTTATTAGCATTAGGAGCAACCCGTTGGGAAGCAACCCACGAAGAAATTAAAGCCGCAATTAGAACTGGAATGATCCCGATGATTAACTCAATGATGGTAATGGGAATTGTCAGTTTACCCGGCATGATGACGGGTCAAATTTTAGCGGGTGCAAACCCTTTAGATGCGGTGCGTTATCAAATTATTATAATTTTTGCGATCGCCTCAGCCACAGCTTTAGGAACATTAGGAGTGGTATTATTAGCATGGCAATCTTTACTTAATTCTTCCCATCAACTTTGTTTAGATCGGTTAAAAAAATTATAACCCATAACCCTCCTTAAAAAAGAGGGAATAGGGTATAATTAAAGGATAGAATATCGCTAATATTTGATTTCATAACCCGCGCAGGCGGGTTTTGTCTGTGTAGCGATAGATTTTAATCTATCGGAATCTGTAGAAATCTGTCGAAATCTGTCGAAAACTAAAACAAGAAATAACGCTGCGCCATTGGTAAAACCTCCGCAGGTTCACAGGTTAATAATTGCCCGTCTGCTTTGACCTGATAGGTTTCAGGATCAACCTCAATTTCTGGCAAGGCATCATTTAATTTCATGTCCGCTTTACTAATATTTCGAGTACCAGAAACCGCAACACATTGTTTTTTTAACCCTAATTGTTCGGGAATTTTGGCATCTAAAGCCGCTTGAGACATAAAGGTTAAAGAAGTAGATGAAATTGCTTTTCCAAAACTCCCAAACATCGGACGACCATAGACAGGTTGAGGAGTAGGAATACTAGCATTAGCATCCCCCATTTGTGCCCAAGCAATTAACCCGCCTTTAATCACTAATTCCGGTTTCACCCCAAAAAAAGCAGGTTTCCATAAACACAAATCTGCTAATTTTCCTTCAGCAATTGACCCCACATAATCAGAAATTCCATGGGCGATCGCTGGATTAATGGTATACTTAGCAATATAGCGTTTTACCCGAAAATTATCATGGGTTACTTGAGCATTTTCAGGGTCAGTTAATAGCCCCCGTTGTACTTTCATTTTATGGGCTGTTTGCCACGTTCTAATAATAGTTTCTCCCACCCTTCCCATCGCTTGAGAATCAGAAGAAATCATACTAAATGCCCCTAAATCATGCAAAATATCTTCGGCGGCAATAGTTTCTCGACGAATTCGGGACTCAGCAAAAGCCACATCCTCTGGAATATTTCGATCTAAATGATGGCAAACCATCAACATATCTAAATGTTCTTCTAAGGTATTCATCGTATAGGGACGGGTGGGATTTGTAGAAGAAGGTAGGACATTTTTCAGGCTACAAACCTTAATAATATCCGGTGCGTGACCGCCTCCAGCCCCTTCGGTATGGTAAGTATGAATTACCCGATTTTTAAACGCTTCAATCGTTGTTTCTACGAACCCCGATTCATTTAAAGTATCCGTATGAATAGCAACTTGAACATCATATTGATCAGCAATTGTTAAACAAGTATCAATTGTCGCCGGAGTCGTTCCCCAATCTTCATGTAGTTTTAAACCCATCGCCCCCGCCACAATTTGTTCGACTAAACCTTGGGGTTGACTACTATTTCCTTTGCCTAAAAATCCTAAATTCATCGGAAAGGCTTCCGCCGCTTCTAACATCCGATAAATATTCCAGGCACCTGGAGTACAAGTAGTGGCATTTGTTCCCGTTGCCGGGCCAGTTCCACCCCCGATCATTGTGGTAATTCCTGATGCAATGGCGGTCTCTATTTGTTGAGGACAAATAAAGTGAATATGGCTATCAATTCCTCCGGCGGTGAGGAGCATTCCTTCCCCTGCGATCGCTTCAGTAGAAGGGCCGATAATAATATCAATATTATCTTGAATATAGGGATTTCCCGCTTTCCCAATTTTATAAATTTTCCCATCTTTTATCCCCACATCTGCTTTAACAATCCCCCACCAATCTATAATTAAAGCATTAGTAATCACTAAATCCACCGCCCCATCTGCACGGGAAATTGGAGACTGTCCCATCCCATCTCGAATTACTTTTCCGCCCCCAAATTTCACCTCATCCCCATAATTTGTATAGTCTGTTTCCACTTCAACTATTAACTCCGTATCCGCTAACCGAACGCGATCGCCCACCGTCGGCCCAAAAGTTTCCGCATAAGCCCGCCGATCCATTTTATAACTCATTTTTCACTCCTTCAGTAGTAAGCCCTTCAGGGCTTTCTTCAATCATTTAATTCTACAAGCCCAAGTCAAACTAAAATTATTTTTTCTTCTTCCCCTTGTCTTTTTTATCTTTCTTAACCTTCTCTTTTTTTTCTTGTTTCTCTGCTTCAGATAAATTCAAATTTAACTGACCTTCCACCAACCCATTAAACCCATAAATTTCCAAACTTCCCCCCATCAAAACCAACTCAACTTCCTGTTCATCTCCCGGTTCAAATCTAACCGCAGTTCCCGCCGGAATATTTAACCGCATTCCCTTAGTTTTTTCGCGTTTAAATTTTAAGGCTTCATTAACTTCATAAAAGTGATAATGGGAGCCAATTTGAATCGGGCGATCGCCTGTATTAGCTACTTTGACCTTTAAAGTCGGACGACCAACATTAAGTTCAATTTCACCCTCTTTAACAATCATTTCCCCTGGAATCATGGGTTATTTCCTCTTATAATATTAATATTGCAAATTTGACCATTATTATACAATAATTATATCCCATTTCAAACATCATGCACCCTATAAACTAAACCATCAATATAAATAAACCTTATCCTGTGCGATCGCTTTAAACACAAATAAAGGCTTGAAATAGAGGATATCAAGCCTTTATTTTTATCAATTAGTCTTTTTCATTAGTGGCTGACCAAATCAGTGCTATAAACCATCCGATAATTGTCCATCCTAAAAAGATGTTGAGCAAAAATATCGCGGTTGTATTTCTTTTGGACTTAAACAGAGCAATAATCCAGGGAAGAAAATAAAATACTAAGGAAGCTCCCACAGTTATAAGTTGTTCTGTATCCGTCAGGTTTTCAATGTCGTTCATCAGTCGCTCCCGAAAGAAAAGTTTAAGTTATACTAAAAGCTATAATATATTATTTTTTTTTATAGTCAAGAAGGCTTTTGGAGGGTGCGGCCATGGGAGCGAACGCACTAAAATTTTATTAATTAATAAAAAATGGTGCGAGGAGCAAATTATTAATGATTGGATTTACCAATCAATTAATTGCGCCTTACGCACCAGAAAAACTATTTGATTAATCATACAAAATTGATGATTAAGTTGTTTGCTTGATCAAGTTATTCGTTAAAACAATTCCCCTTTCTGTTTGATTAAATTCAATAAAATTAGATTTTAATTTTTCCTCTAATTCAACTGGATTAGTAAAAACTTGATGGAAATGACTACTAAAATAAACTATTTCATAATCAGGTACTAATTCCTGATTTAACTGTTTCCATAAACTTAATCCTTCCCATTCAAAACGTTCTACTTCTTCCGGTGTAACTTCAGGAGAATCAGAAGGATCAGCCAAGTTTAATCGAGCTTCAAAAGCATCAGCCCAATGATACAAACGTTGAATGGTTTCTTGAGTTAAAGGTAAAGATTCTGGATCTAAATCACCCACTTGATCAGGTTCATCCCACCATAAAGGATAACATCCATAATCTGTCATTAGTCTAATTTTTTTAGGCATATAATTGAACCTCTATAAAGATTATTTTAGTTTTGTTCTCGGATTTGCCCCTACAATATATCCATTATTGCCTATTGTAACTGCAATATATTTAATCTCACCCTTATGAATAAATTGATAAACTGGACGGGGGTTAACTGTGTCCCTACCTTGGGAACTAACAATGCTACCTTTGGTAATTCCTCCCATAACAACATCAACAATTTCATCTTCATTGATTCCTATTCTAGCAAATTGATCCGCTTTCGCTAAAATATGCTGTAAACCTCGCTTTTCATCTCCCGTTTCTAAGAATACAATTCTATCATCAGCACATTTTGCAATTCGCACAATGTTCTCATGGGTATGCTTAATTCCTCTAGCTTGAAGTTCTGCAATTAATTCAGCTTTTTGAGCTTCATAGTCTGGTTCTTGGCTCAATGGCGTACCTACTATAATCTTACAATTATAAGATAAGAGTATAATGGATTAAGAAGCGATCGCATCCCTCATGTCATGCTGAACGGAGCGCAGCTTAGTGAAGCATCTCTGGGGTTTAGGTTGAAATGCGATCGCACGAACATTAAGATTTAATTAGATTTAATTGCTTCTAAAACCAAATCAAAAGGGCTTTTTTGGTTCCCTGTAGAGCGTTTCATTGTCCTTTTATGGATAGCTAATAAATCTAGTAACTGTGGAGAATATTCTTTGGTTTTTCCTAATTTTTCCCATCTTAAATAATCTCCAACATCTTTTGATTTATCTTGAACATCAGGTTCATTATAAATCGACTCACTTTGTCCAACGGTCATGTATTCATCGACTAACTGTATTGCTGTTTCCAATAAAGCATTAGCAGCTATACTCTGCTCTGATTTAAAAAGCTTTAAAAATGCTTCAGTAATTTCATAGTTATTGATATCAATTCTTGCATCTATCATCGAAGTTTTCAGTAAATCAATAACTATCATATAAAAAACAAATCGTGTATTTGTTCTTGTTTCTTTTCCTCTTCTTCCAAACTTATAAGTTTCATTAGCTGCTTTTTGTAATAGGTAAGCAGCATAAAAATCATTAATTCCAAATGGTTCTTCCCTAACCTCATCATCCATAATTTTTTTAAAAATAGAGCCATTAGGAAGGAAATGAGAATTGGTTCCAAATGCTAGTCCTGCTTCTCCTAGCCAGCCCGCTCCATAAACTTTAATTAAATCAAAAGCATTAGCCCATTCTTTCAACTGCTTAATGTTAGGTTTTTGGTTTTGTAAGGCTTTTTGAGAATCCCATCCTCCTCGTTGAATTTCTAAGAAAAAATTGTATTTATTTTCTATTTCTTTGGCCCATGTTCTAAAATCCTGATTTAAAACTAGAAAATCTTTTTCGCTAACAACATTTTGGCTATTAGTATAGAGAGTAATGTTTCTCAGCATTTTCTCGCCTTCAGAAACTTTGACAATTTTAACAATTACTGTTCCCTGATCAGCTTGGTTTTTCCACTGTGTAAATTTTGGCTTTGTTCCTGTTCCACCAGACTCTAGTTTATGAGATAACACTTCCCAAATAGTTTTTGTTGTTTGGCATCCATTAACGATATGAGGTTCAGTTAATTCAAATCCTCTTTTGCTCCTATTAAAATCTTCAACAACTATGGTTACACCATTATTATATAATCCAAAATTTTCTGGTTCTTCTTCAAGAGTTTTTTTTATAGCCGCATTAACTTTTCGTTTTTTCCCTAAAAATCGACGTACATTTTTATCATACAACTGATCTAAGTCTCCTGTTTGTTCACGGTATTTTTTCATAAAATTATAAAGCTCTATTAATTTGACTGCCCCTACAATTAATTTATCTCCCTTAGCATCTTTAGCATTTAACGGAAGACTAATTCGGATTGAAAGCTGTTCTTCTAATCTTTGATATATAGTTTCAATAGATACAGATTCAACACCAAAGAGTGTACCAATACGATTTATACCCATTGCTTCGATATCATGCAAAGCTCGTTTTTGTTGCTCATTTAAAGATTCATTAGTCGCGAAAACCAAAATTAACTTGTCTTTCTCTGATGACTGTTCTCGAAAATTAATAAGCTTTTCCAGTAAATTTTTAGTTATAGAAGAAAGATTTTGGCGTTGTCCATCCAAAGTATCAATAATCTTTTGAGCTTCTATTAAGAGTGTATCAGAGCCTGAGAAAGCTGTTCCATATTTACTTTGAACTAAGTACCATGTATCTCCTTCCTCTGTTCCTTCATTGCTGCCTTGTCCTCGACTGAGGTAAGCAATATCAATGCCTCCATCGCCACTACCATCACAATAAAAAATATCCTCTGACGATTCTTCAATATCAAGCCATTGAGTAATTAATTTTCGAGCAAAACGTCGCCCTAACTCTACGGTTGAAGGCTCACCTTGGATAATATCTTCCAGCCACTCTTTACAAAAAGAAACAAAATTAATAGCTTCGCTCATATAGCAGTTCTCAATAATCTGATTAGAATTGTAACAGAAAAGGTGGGCATAGCCCACCCTACAATTAGGCACCGACGGCTTCTTTTGCCGCATACATTACTTCTAAGGAAATTTCGTTTAAACCTCGTTCACGGGCGAATTTTTCGGTATTACGTTTAACTTTACCCCGAACAAACCCCGGAATTTTATTCAGTTCAGTTTGAGCTTCTTTTGTCCAATTCAAATCAGATCCCGCAGAAATTCCTTTGGTAATCACTTCTTTGGTATCGTGTCCGCCAAAAATTTCTAATAGGTGATCTTCCATTCCCAAAGTAAAGGAATTATAGATTAAATCAGTCAGTTGATTGGTTCCTTCATAGCCTAAAAAGGGTTTATAACCGATGGGGAAATTCTGAATATGAATGGGAGAAGCAATCACACCGCAGGGAATATCTAAACGTTTCCCAACATGACGTTCCATTTGGGTTCCAAAAATAGCAGAAGGTTCAATTCTGGCAATCATATCTCCGATTTGACCGTTATCTTCACTAATCAGAACTTCATCGC
>Ga0082207_1000011_pt1 | contig 136823 bp, 131 predicted proteins | sample LakMenEpi10Aug09_FD_71540 | JGI IMG/M metagenome (GOLD analysis project Ga0082207, IMG submission 71540) | reverse complement strand
CTGAATCAGAAGGATTATCAATGGCTGAAGTTCTTAGGGATTACATTAAAACCCTCACACCCCCTAAAGGGGGTCGCACTACATCCCACGACTGAAGTGCGTGGGCTTTGTGCGAGGTTGTTGTAAGCCCAGCACACGCACCCTACGAATTAGAACTGTAGTTCTTGTAATAACCAAAATCCGGCAAAAGATTCAGAATTGGGGTCAGATTGAACAGCTAAAAAATGTACATTTTTAGCTTTTTCTTTGGTGAGTTCAAAATTTTGGGCTTCTGTTTGGGTTTTACTATCGGGTAAATTAGCTAAAATCCAACTTTCATTTTCCCCAGTTTCTAATAATAAATTAGGACGGGAATCTTTATTTAATCGTAAATAAGCTAACTCTAATCCCGACATCCAAGCCGCTAAAGGAGTAGCCCGGGAGGAGTAAATAATTAACCCAGGAATTGGGGTTTCTGGTGTTAACCCAACCATCGGTAATCCGAAGGCTTCACCAAAGCTAATATCCCATTCTGATAGGTCGGAAAAGGCACTGGCTTCTAAAGTTACAAAAGCCCATTTATCCCCCTGCAAAGCATCAGGAAGGGGCTGGGGTTGAGACTCCATAAATTGAACCGAAGGATTAGCCCCCGCTTGATAATTTTCCAGGGTCGGATAATAGGTTTCTATGCGTTGGTTTAACCATTGATAAAGGGCATAGGTACGCCGACTTGCAGAGGCAGGAATGGCTAATTCTTTACAGGATTTAGAAATCATATTCGCCATCGGACGGCGGAAAAAGCGAATCCTAGACGGGGGCGTGGGGGCAGTGGCGATCGCATTTTCAATCGCCTGTTTTAACCAAATAGAGTTAACTTCGTTACTAGGGCAAAATTGGGTGTAGCGAAACATCGTCTCGGTGCTATCTTCAATATTGAGCGGGGTTTCACAGATTAAGACTTCCCAAACTTTTTTCCCTTCTTCGTCCCGCAGGGGGCGGCTATAAAAATCGAGTTCCCAAATAGTTGATTTCATCAATGACTGGATTCTGTTGATAATTAACGTCTAAAAATAAATCCTACCAGCAATTAGGGTTAAGCTGCGACTAATGATTGATTTTTCAGGGATCAACTCACTTATTCTATCTTTAAATTAAACGGTAAACGGGTATAAATTCCTTTGGGATCATTCATTTCTTTAATCATCAATAATTCCTCTTGAAGTCTGATAAATTCACGGGTGAGGGGATCAACGGGAGTCGGTATTTTTGTGAGGTTATCTCCGGTTAAATTATCTAAAATTCGTTCTTCTAATGTCCGAGGTTTAGCAGGTTCTTTGAGTGTCCAATCCTCTCCCAAATTCGCTTTTTTTGCCGCCGCCGCGATCGCCGCATCTAAACCCCCAATTTCATCAACTAACCCTAACTGTTTAGCCTGTGAACCCGACCAAACTCGCCCTTGAGCAATTTCTTGAACTTGATTTTTCGGTAACTTACGATGGGTGGCTACATTAGAAATAAAGCGATCATAAATTAAGTTAACCACCTTTTGTAACCGAGCTAATTCTTCGGGACTTTTCGGCCGACTATTAGTTTGAATATCCGCAAACTTACTGGTTTTGACAATATCCCAAGTAATCCCATTTTTACTGGCAATATCTTGAATATTAAACAGTAATCCAAACACCCCAATTGATCCGGTCACGGTATTAGCTTGGGCAAAAATTTGATCCGCACCCATAGCAATCCAATATCCCCCGGAAGCGGCAAAATTTCCCATAGAAACTATTACAGGTTTCTGTTTTCTGATCAGATCCACTTCCCGCCCAATCACTTCCGAAGCGGTGGCACTGCCCCCAGGACTATTAACCCGTAAAACCACCGCTTTTACCTTTTCATCTAATCGTAATTTTCTTAATTCTTTAGCTAACCGATCGCCTCCAATTTGGCTAGAAGTTCCGCTACCATCAACAATTTCACCTTCGGCATAGACAATTGCAATCTTATTTTTACTATTCTGATTACCATTATTAATATCAGCAACTTCAGGGATTCTTGAATAAGAATTAATACTAATTTGGCGAAATTGTTGACTTTTTTCCTTGGATTCCCCGGTCATTTTTTTGAAATCTGTAATCACTTCATCACCATAAGCAACCCGATCAACTAATTTTCCTTTTAAAGCCGTATCTGCTAATAAAATACCTTCAGTATTAGAAAATGCCTGTAACTGTTGGGGTGTGACTTTGCGACTGGGTGCAATGGTTCTTAACCATTCTCCCCATAAATCTCCTAATAGTTTTTGAGTTTGTTCTCGATTTTCTGGACTTAATTTTTTCAGTAAAAATGGTTCAACGGCTGCCTTATATTTTCCCACCCGAATCACCTGCACCCCAATACCATATTTTTCTAAAGCTCCGGTTAAAAACATGACTTGAGAACTTAACCCTTTAATATCTAAAGAACCCAAGGGATTAATCACCACTTGATTAGCAACGGAAGCTAAATAATATTCGGGTGCTGTCCAATCAATATCATAGGCAATAATAGTTTTTCCGCTATCTTTAAACCGTTGTAAGGCTTGGCGAATTTCTTTTAAATTAGCTAATCCTGTAGAAATGGGAGTATTAGTTCCTTGCAAATAAAGGGCGACAATTTTATCATCTTTACTGGCTTGATCAATTGTTTGAACTAAGGTTCTTAACTGAATTGAAGTTGGACTATCTTCTGATAAAAGTTCCTGTAAGGCTTCAGAAGTTGAGGGATTAGGCCCAGTATCACTTACACTTAATGCTAAATCAAAAACTAATACTGATTTATCCTTAACTAAGGGCCCAGAATCTTGACTTGCCACCATAATCACCAGGAAAATTAATCCTCCAATTCCTAGGGTGGTAGTTAAAACCAGTCCAATTAAGTTTCCTAATAAACTGGCAAATGTAAATTTGAGAAAATCTTTCATATTATTATTAATAAATGGGATAATCTAACTTAATCCGGCGCGGGGTTTAGGGTTTTGGTTTCAATACTCCTGATGTTTGTAAATGATTTAGGGTACGGTTATTTGTACAAAATAGCACGGTGATCAATTCTGCTTTTAAAATCTCTACTAAATTATAGACTGCTGCTTCCGATTCGGCTGCGGCTTGCAAAAATGGCCAGGCAAACCCGGCTAAATTGGCACCGAGGGCGATCGCTTTGGCCGCATCTAAACCACTGCGTAACCCCCCCGAAGCAATTAAGGGAATATCGGGAGACACTTCTCGAATACTGGTAATACAGTTGGCCGTGGGTATGCCCCAATTGGCAAAGGTTTCCCCTAGACGACGCTGTAGGGGGTCTTGGGCGCGTTCTCCTTCGATTTTAGCCCAGGAGGTTCCCCCCGCGCCTGCCACGTCAATAGCGGCCACTCCTGCCTCAATTAATCGTTTGGCCATGACTGCATCAATCCCATTTCCGACTTCTTTGGCAATCACTGGAACCGGAAGTTGGGTACATAATTGTTCTATTTTATGGAATAATCCTTTAAAATTAGTATCCCCTTCGGTTTGAATACATTCTTGTAAAGGATTGAGGTGTAAAATTAAGGCATCGGCTTCTAATAAATCAATGGTTTTTAAACACTGTTCTAAACCATATTTATAGTTTAATTGAACGGCGCCTAAATTGGCAAAAAGTAAAATATTTGGGGCGAGCGATCGCACAGCAAAGGTATCAGCCACATCGGGATTTTCCACGGCTACTCGTTGGGAACCGACTCCCATGGCAATATGATAATGTTCAGCCACAGCGGCTAACCGACAATTAATTAATTTTGCCTGTTCTGTGCCTCCGGTCATGGAGGAAATTAATAGGGGTGCTCCTAATATTTTACCTAAAAATGATGTGGTAATATCAATTTCACTACGGTTTAAATTGGGTAAACAACAATGGGTAAAGTCATAACGTTCTAACCCCGTTGTTGTTTGTCGAAACTGCACATCTTCTTCTAAACAAATCCGCAGATGATCAGCTTTTCTATTTTCAATTTGATTAGATACCATATTAGTTATCAGTAATCAGTAATCAGTTATCAGTTATCAGTTAAGAAGTTATCAGTTAACAGTGTAGAGACTTGCTAATAGTCTACGGCATCGCTGCACTCGGGCGCGTCTGTACCAGTTATCAGTTGAGAAATTAATAAATTAACTGTAAACTTCTTAACTGATAACTGTTAACTGTTAACTGATGACTGAATTAGGATCGTCGAATATTAAAACAACACCAATCTTGACGACGCCAGAGGGTAGCAACAACCCAACCCTGTTGTTCTAAAGCATCTGCAATTGGTTTAGCTTGATCCATTAAAATCCCGCTTAAAATCGCCCAAGTATTTTTCTTAGATATGGCATTAAATTGAGGAATTAAATCAATAATTACTTCTGCTAAAATATTACAAACAATTCCATCTACAGGTTGCTCTACTGCTTGAATTATCTGCTCAATACTGCCATCTTGAATATTAATTCTTTCGGGTGAAATTTGGTTTAATTCGCAATTTTCGTAAGTTGAACGAGTCGCCAACGGATCATTATCCACCGCATAAACCTTAGAAGCTCCTAATAAAATTGCCCCAATTGATAAAATACCAGAACCGCAACCAATATCTGCAATTACAACTTGGTTGTGTTCTCCACCTAAGCGCATTTCCAAAGATTCTAAACACAGTTGAGTTGTGGCGTGGGTTCCGGTTCCAAAAGCAACCCCGGGATCTAAACGTAATAGAATACGATCGGGATTTTCAGGTAATGCTAACCAAGCCGGATAAACTAAAAAGCGATCGCCAATTGGTGTCGGTTCCCAATATTGTTTCCAACTACTTGACCAGTCCTGTTCATCAATCAAATCCCAAGTCACCGCCGGAATTGGCATTTCTAAACACAAAGCATCTTGACGTAACAATAAAGCCAGGGCTGCTAAATCTAGTAAATGGGCTTTTTCTTCGGGTAAATAAGCTGATAACAAGCAGGAATTATTTTTAATTTGACTCGCGGTTCCCCGACAACCAAACGCTTCCATGCGCCAAAAGACCGCATCTTCTAGCATCGGATCACACAATACTTTAATTTCCCACCAGCTATTAGCCATAATCAGTAATCAGTAATCAGTTATCAGTCATCAGTTATCAGTTATCAGTTATTAGTGTAGAGACGTGCCATGGCGCGTCTGTACCAGTTAACAGTGTAAGAGGTATCAGTCATTAGTTGACAGTAAAGAATTCATTGTTAATAGTTAATATTTGTGGGCTAAAAACTGTTAACTGTCAACTATAAACTGTTAACTATAAACTGTTAACTGATAACTGTTAACTGATAACTGATAACTGATTAAAGCGTTACAGTATAGGCATCGCGGATGCCAGACACTTTGATAATTTCTGCAAGAATACCTTCAGGTAAAGGATCATCAAGACTTAAAACCATGACAGCCTCACCCCGAACAATTTTACGTCCGACTTGCATACTGGCAATATTGACATTAAATCTGCCCAAAAGCGAGCCAATGTTACCAATAATTCCCGGTACATCCCGGTGGAGAGTAAACAACATATAGCGGGTGGGAGGAACATTAATCGGAAAATCGTCCACACTGGTGATCCGAATTTCGTGATCCCCTAATAACGCCCCGGTCACAGAATGAGTGCCTAAACTGCCCTTAGCTTCTAAATGTAGTGATCCGGTGTAGTCCGTCACCGAAGCATCACGGGTTTCAATTACTCTGATCCCCCGTTCCTTGGCTTCAATACCTGCGTTAACATAGTTCACCCGCTCGCGTAATGCTTGGGACAGTAACCCCTTCAGAGAAGCCACAACCACTGCTTGGCTACTGGTTCCGGCTAGTTCCCCTTGCAAACGCACATCCAGGAAGTCCACCCGTCCCCCGGCTAACTGACCGACCAAATTACCCAGAGTTTCCGCCAATTGTAAATAGGGTTTGAGTTTTTCCAAGACATCGGGATATAACCCGGGAATATTCACCGCAGAACGGGCTGGCAGGCCCAGCAACACATCCCGAATTTGTTCAGCGACATCGATCGCCACATTGACTTGAGCTTCTTCTGTAGAGGCTCCCAGGTGAGGAGTGAGAACAATTTTAGACCCCAATTCCCGCAGGGAAGAATCGGCTTCTAGGGGTTCATTTTCAAATACATCTAAGGCAGCCCCGGCAATTTGGCCAGTTCGCAGGGCATCGGCTAAGGCTGTTTCATCAATCACACCGCCCCTAGCACAGTTAATTAGGCGGGCGGTGGGCTTCATCTTAGCGAAGACTTCCGCATTAAACAGATGATAAGTTTCTTTGGTTTTGGGGATATGCAGCGTAATATAATCGGACTCCTGAATCAACAGATCCAAGTCCACTAACCGACAACCAATTTGATCCGCTCGTTCTTGGGATATAAAAGGATCATAGGCCAAAAGTTTCATCCCCATTGCTTTCGCCACCGCCGCAACATGGGAACCAATTTTACCCAAACCCACAATACCCAGGGTTTTCTTATAAACTTCTACACCCACGAAGCTTTTGCGATCCCACTGTCCAGTTTTAACCGATTGGTTAGCATCGGGGACGTAGCGAGACATGGACAGCATCATCGTCAGGGCGTGTTCGGCGGCGGCAATGGTGTTCCCTTGTGGAGAATTAACCACAACAATCCCTTTACGGGTAGCGGCGGGAATGTCCACATTATCCACACCGACACCCGCCCGACCAATAATTTTTAAGTTATTGGCGGCTTCAATAATTTCTTGGGTTACATGAGTTCCAGACCGGATCATCAAAGCATCATACTCTGGAATAATCCGCACCAGTTCTTCTGGGGGTAAACCTATTTTGACATCCACCTGAGCCACTTGAGACAGGATGTCTATACCAACTTGATCAATAGAATCGGATACGAGAACCTTAGACATGATTTAGGAAAATGGGTTGCAATTTTTCTGGAAGCGAAACATCACCCCCCACAAAATCAGCTAGGGGGAAGTTCGGGAGAGTCTGCATTAGTGATTTTTTCTCCCAGATTAACGGTCTATATTAATACCGCAGTAGGTCATTTTAACTCTTAATGGGTAGATTCACTGTGAATTCTGGGAAAAAATTTATGGCGGGGAATAGGCAATGGAGAATAGGCAATGGACAATTCAGAGCGTTTGGGGAATCGAGATCAGACCCAAGATTGTGTAGACTAACAATAGATTGATTGCCTATTCTCAACGATAATTATGAACTATCTTGTCACCGTTCTCTCCGATCGCTTTCAAGCCGAAACAGCCTATGTTGAATTAGAAAAAAAAGGTGTCCCGACCTCTCAAATCAGTATTTTAGGAAAAGGGTATAAAACCGCCGATGAATTTGGCTTAATTGACCCGAATGAAAGCGCAATCAAACAAGTTAAATTAATGGCAACTTGGTTAATTCCCTTTGGATTTGTTTCGGGTTTTTGCTTTAGTTTAATTACGGGATTAGATACCTTTGCCTGGGCCGGAGTTGTGGGAAATCATTTAATCGGTGCAGTTCTCGGTGCAATTTCGGGGGGGTTAGGGAGCATCTTGGCCGGGGGTGGAGTCGGATTAATTGTTGGTGGCGGCGATGCTTTACCCTACCGTAACCGCCTGAATGCTGGGAAATATTTAGTCGTGGTCACAGGTTCAGAAACCTTGATGCGTAAAGCAAATCAGATTTTAAGGGACTTAGAACCGGAAAATATTCAGGGTTATACCGTTGGTGAAAATGAATAATTAAAATAGAATGTTATCATAATTTTAGCATAAATTTTCATCTTCCTTAACCTAAAATCCCTTAATGTTACCAAGAGAAGAACTCCTAAAAGGTATCGAAAATCGAGATACTATAGCACGGGTTATAGATCTGGCAGAACAAGCCATGAAAACCTGGGAAATTACCCTAACAGATTTCCTTTCTCCCCCTGAATTAGCTGAATCTGAAAAGGTCTTTAGCCGCTTAACAGAAGTACAAATGATCCCCTGGGGAGGCTATCCCCAAGCGGAACGCCAACGGTTAGGAATTGCCAGATCTGAACTTCCTCTTGATACTTCTCAAGTCAGCGTTATTGTTTTAGAAATTTCGGGTAATTTTCTCTTTGATCCCGCTACCCATCGAGACTTTTTAGGGTCGATGTTAGGGACGGGAATTGTCAGAGATAAAACCGGGGATATTATTGTTTTAGGAGAGCGTGGAGGCCAAACCATTGTCACCCTAGAATTGGCGGATTTCTTAGAGTTGAATTTGACTCAAGTTCGATCTGTTCCGGTGAAAACACGACGGATTGATCCGGGGGAATTAAAAGTTAGAGAACCCAAGAAGAAAGAGTTAACAACTGTAGAGGCTTCCATGCGGTTAGATGCGATCGCATCTGCTGGATTTGGAATGTCTCGTAGTAAGATGGTGAGTTTAATTGATGGGGGAGATGTGCGGGTCAATTGGAAAGAAGTTACCCAAGCTAGTTATCAATTAAAATCAGGGGATTTAATTGCCATTCGGGGAAAAGGACGTTTAGAAGTTAAAGATATGACTATTACTAAAAAACAAAGATATAGAGTTGAATTAACTCGCTATCAATAATCAGTTTGTACTGAATAATTTAAGGAGAATATTAGTAATGGTAAGACTCTATAATCAATCTTTTGAAATTTTAAAAACCGAGTTAAAAAAATGCGCTGAAAAAGATTTAGTTGGGGAAGTTGGAGAAAAAATTGTTCTTAAACGCTTAGAAAAAATGCGATCGCAATCGGGAGAATCTCTAACTTTATATGAATTAAAAAACTTAGTTTCCGATCAGTTTTATGAGTTTGATGAAGTAGTTTTACAGAAAGCTGCAAAAGCAAATCATCCACCCGGAATTGGGCAAAAGCTGGCTTTAGGTACAGCTATTTTAGGGGGATTTGTGGGACTTGTGGCTCTAGCTAATTTACCCTATCCCATGATTCGGTTTCCTGTTTCAAAAACCGTCCCTATTTTATTAATTCCCAGTTATATTAGTATGGATTATAACTATCGACAAGCCGTGTCTTTAGTAGAACAATCCGATCAATTAATTAATCAAGCTACGGCAATTACTGATATTGAATTAGGAGTTGAAAAAGTTGGAAAAGCTCAACAGCATCTGGATAAACTCCCAGTTTGGTTTTTAGGTTATTATCCTCAAGCCTACTGTTCATTTACGGGTTGTGTTTGGCGATTTACCTTCGATGAATATGAAGGTGCTAGAAAGAATATTGGCCGGATGGAATCTAAAATTTTTCAAGAACAAAATGCTTATCAAGAATATACAAAAGCCGAACAATTAATTAAGGAATCTCAAAACAATTTCTCTAAAACTCCTCCGGGCAATGAACAACAACAGATGATTAACCTTTGGCAAAAAGCGATTGATCAATTAGATAAAATTTCCTCCGAAACCTTAGCCGGAAAATTAGCTGAAAAACAGTTAGAAACCGCTAAACGAGATTTTCAACAACAACTAGGATTTGTTGCGGGAACCATGAAAGGAAATACTTTAATTGATGCCGGGATGCAGTTTGGAATTCAAGCTGCAAAAGCCGCTAAAAATCCCCCTCACACCGCCAAACAATGGGAACAAGTAATCAAATTATGGCAAGAAGCAATTCGTCGCTTAGAACAAGTTCCAACGGATAATCCTAGTTATTTGGGTGCTCAGAAAAAATTAGCTGAATATCAATCAAATTTAGGAGTTTCCGAAAGTCGGTTAGAAGCGGAAAAAGACGCGGTAGAATCACTTAAACAGGCAAAAGCCGAGATTGCTCAATGGCAAACCTCAGCCCGTTCTAAAGAGCCTAATATTGGTTCCTTAATTGGTCAATTAACCGATATTATTAGTATATTAGAACAGGTTCCCGCAGGGACAACAGTTAGCGCAGAAGCCCAAAAATTATTAGGATCAGCACGACATACTCGTGATAAATTATATATGAACTAACTTGATATTTTGAAACCATTCTGTCCTTAAAACTGATTAATTATATATAATTATGACTCAAACACCAGAAGATTTTTCCCCATTTATTTCCTCAACACCCGATCCATCAGTAGATACGGCTAAATTAATACAATTATTACGGCGGAAAGAAAGAAATTGGGTGGAATGGGGCGATGCCTGTGCTCAATTACAAAAATCTGGTTATAACCCCCAACAAATTTTTGAAGAAACGGGTTTTGAACCCATTCAACAAAATCAAATCATTGTAGCAGGACAAGTCTTTACTTCCTTAGTAAAAGGCAATTTATCCGAGGAAATTCGATCCCGTTTTCAACAACGGGGAAGCGATATTTTATATGAATTTCGTATCCTAAATCAAGCAGAAAGGGTGATGGCGACGGAGTTTTCCGATCAGCGCAAATTAGATGCCGATGAAGCTAGAGAATTAGCCAAAGCCATCAAAGAATTCTCTCGGTTTTCGGTTCTCCCCCCGGGTTTTGCCCATCATCCTGGGGACGCTTTAGCCTATCAAGCCTGGAAAGCTGCCCGACAACAACATGATTTACAACAGCGATCGCGTTTAATTGCTAAAGGATTAAAATATGCTCACTCCCAAACCGCACGAGAAACCATAGAACAACTATTAACAGATTTTTCGATTACCGCCAAAAAATCAGCGCCTCGTTTACCAATGTATCGTTTAGAAACGGAAGAAGATCTACCCCGTTTAATTCCAGTCGTGGGGAAATTTCCCTTAACTCCATCGGATTTTAAAGCCGTTCCTTTGATTGAAGAATTAGGAGCATTTTCCATTGTTAAATCATCGGGAAATGCAGCTTGGGTAGCGGTTCCTGGCTGGCAAGTGGTCAGAAAGTCAGAAGATCCAATTGCTGTTTTAGGAAATAGCGCTAATTTACCGAATCCCTTACCCGGTAAATCAGAACCAGTTTTAATCCTGATCGATCGCGCTCAACGGGAATGGGATATTGATTCTTATTTCTTAGTTGAAAAATCTGAAAATTTAGAACTGCAATGGTTCGATGAAATTCCCGATATTCATTTACTAGGAAAATTAATTTTAATTATGCGTCCTAAGAAGGTATTAGATGAGGATCAAATTCATGATGTTTGGCAAATTGATGAATAGAAAAAAGAGAGGGAACACCGGAACAGCCCCCCAAACCCCCCGTGCACGGGGGGCTAGGGGGGGAGGGCACAGGGTAGGGGATGTGTAATTAATTTTGTTTAGGTACTTAATAACTTTTACCCATTACCCATTACCCATTACCCATTACCCATTACCCATTACCCATTACCCATTACCCATTACCCATTACCTATCTTATTCTATATCATCTGATTTTCTACTGAGACATCTGTTTAGCTTTATTCGCCTGAGCGCAACTCGATAAAGCTAAAATTGATACCATTAACCATAAAAAAAATCTGGGTTTTAATCCAGTCTGAGAGCGAATTTGATCATAATTCATAGTGTTATATTCGTATTATCGTTCATTATCCACTTAATATTGAGCCTAGCATGACAGACGATCTTGATCTCGATTCAGTTTCCTCCGTTAATCCTATCCTAACTTCGGAAATAGTCTTTTCTGATCTGACAATAAATCCATTAGAAAATATTGATCAAATTCGTGCATTCCGAGAGCAGAAAATTAAAGAAATTTACCAAAGTTTACGTCCGGGTCAACAACAAATGGCCGATTGGAATGGGGGGCCCCTAGCTATTTCTGCGGTTCCAGGGGCCGGGAAATCAACGGGAATGGCCTTTGCTGCGGCATTAGCGACCGCCCGCCATCAACTCCATTCCCAGCATCAATTAGTGATTGTCACCTTCACCCGTTCGGCGGCTGCTAATATTCGGGCAAAAGTGAGTCAAGAACTCAAAGAAATGCGATTACCTTTGGGGGGATTTTTTGTTTATACATTGCATGGTTTAGCCTTAAATATTGCCTTAAAAAATCCCGAATTATCAGGATTAAATTTAGAGAATTTTACTTTAATTTTACCCACTCCTAGTAATCGAATTACCCGCAGTTGTGTTGAACAGTGGATTGTGGCTAATCCTCGCCATTATCAACGATTAATTGAGGGGGTTAAATTTGATGGGGAAGAAACAGAAAGATTAAGACGTCAATCGGTTTTAAGAACAGAAGTTTTACCGAACTTAGCTTGGAAAGTGATTCAAGAAGCTAAAAGTTCAGGACTACAACCGCAGGATTTAACCAATATTTCGGAACAAATTCCTGATGATTATGAAACCTTAGAAATAGCCGCCGGATTATATGAAAATTATCAAAATATATTGCGATCGCTGAATTTAATTGACTATGATGAGATGATTTTAGCCGCATTGCGAGTTTTAGACAATCCAACGGTTCGTCAAGTTTGGCAAAATCAAGTATTTGCTGTTTTTGAAGATGAAGCTCAAGATTCCACTCCCCTACAAAGTAAACTCTTGAGAATTTTAGCCAGTTCTTCTAAGTCAATTACTGATGATTTAGATACTTTAAATTTAGTTAGAGTCGGCGATCCAAATCAAGCGATTAACTCCACATTTACTACGGCTGATCCTATTTATTTTCGTCGTTTTTGTAATGATTGTGAACAGTTAAAACGATTAGCTACCATGGATCAAGCCGGACGCAGTAGTTGTATTATTATTGACGCAGCTAACTATATGTTATCCTGGGTTAATCGTTCAAAATTAGCTGGAAATGAACAACCTTTTCGAGAGCAAATGATTAAATTAGTGGGATTTAGTGATCATCAATCTAATGCTAATCCCCCGGCTTATGGTCGAGGTTTAGAACTCTGGGAAATGGCGGACATTTATCAGACCGTTGAGTTAATTGTCCAAAAAATTGTTACTATTATTGAAGACGATCCCCAAGGAAAATTTGCGATTTTACTAAGAGAGAATAAACAGGGAGAATTTATTTCTAATGTTTTTAATCATCCCCAATTATATAATATTAAAATTTCCGAAGATTTTAAAAGCAAAATTCGGGTTTATGATGCCTCTCAGCAGGCTAGAAATTCTCAAATTCCAGCAGAAATTTTATCTTTATTTCAATTTTTGGATCGTCCCCATTCACCAGATTATTTAAAATTAGCATTAAAAGTATTAGGCGATCGCAATTTAATTCCGAATTTAGATTATAATAAAATTGCAATTCATCCCGAAGAATTTCTTTATCCCGGCCCCCTTGACCCCCCACAATCAGAAGAAATTCGTCAATGTCGTTATTTTTGTTGTCAATTATTGCAAGCCCGTTTAGAACTTCCTCCCTATCAATTGATTTCCTTTTTAGCCCTATCCTTGCAATATGAAAAAACGGAATTAGCCACGGCGGATAAATTATCAGAACGCATCGGTCAAAAAACCTTTGGTAACCATTCCATGGGAACAATTTTAGATGTTTTAAATGATATTGTCAGTTCAGAAAAGTTTGAACCCGTGGATATTGATCAGGAATCAACCTCTAAAGACAGTCCCTATACCCGGGAAGGTCAATTAACATTAATTACCATGCACAAAGCCAAAGGATTAGATTGGGATTATGTGTTTATTCCCTTCTTACAAGAGTCTACAATTCCGGGGAGTTTAAGAGTTTTACCCCAAGCCAAATTTCTAGGAGAATTTACCCTTTCGGAAGTCGCCCGTGCCCAAATTCGAGCCGCTGCTCACGGAGAAGAATTAATTCCTGATATCGCCACTGCTTGGGAGCAAGCTAAGGATTTAAAAACCGCAGAAGAATACCGATTACTCTATGTCGCCATGACCAGAGCTAAACGTTTTTTATGGATGTCTGTGTCTCGTTTTTCTCCCTACAGTTGGCATAAACCTGAAAATCAGCAAGAACAAAAAGCCTGTCCGGTTTTTATTGCGTTAAAACAACAATTTCCTCAACATTTTTTCGAGAAATTTTAGTTGTTGGGCTTTAGCCCTTTAGATTGGGGGGCTAAAGCCCAACAACTAATTTTTTTAGGCTTGAATTGACATTAATATCTCTAATTTTGGTTGAATTTCAGCATCAAATCCAGCGTTTTTTAAGGAATCAATTGTTGCTTCGGCGTTCTGTATCCAGAAATCACGACCTAAACAAATCCCTTTATTACTAGGTTTAAATTCTCCTTTAACCGTAGCAACAATTGGAATATTAGCTTGTTTTTGATTACCCGAAGATTGTTCTTTTAGTAGTGCATGAAGTTTTTGAAGTCGGGATAAATCATAAATTTCCTCAAGTTTTAGGTGTAAAAGTACCATTGAATTTGATTCCTCTATTTCCAAATCTTCCAATAAAAGAGCCGGAATTTTATCAATCCGAGGGAGAGTATCCTCCGATTGTAACTCATCAATAATAAGCTGAAGTTTATCTTCCTGTTTGTCAGTTTTACCCGTGATTAAAACCACATCATTTTCCTTCGGAAAAGTCTTGATTTCTTGATAGGTTTTAGGAAAAATAATTGCTTCCATTTGTCCGGTTAAATCTTCGATTTGTAAAAACGCCATCCGATCACCTTTTTTGGTGGTATGCAGTTTAATAGCAGTGATTACAACAACTACTTTAACTTTAGATTTTTTATCCGTTAATTCTGATAGAGTCACTCTTTCATCTACAGAAATCGATCTTAAGATAGATTTTAAAGGATGTTCAGAAACATAAAACCCCAGTAACTCTTTTTCAAATTGGAGTTTTTCCTGAACTTTAAAATCCTCAAGTTTTGCGGGTTTGGGTGCATCTTCATGGGTATCTTTTGTATTAGTTCCACCCCCTAAAATATCGAATATACTTTGTTGACCCACGGCTCGATCTTTGGCTTTACTTTGCGCCCAAGAAATTAATTTATCTAAATGATCAATAGCTTGGCGACGGTTGGGGTTAAGTTTATCTAAAGCTCCACATTTAATTAAGGCTTCTAAGGCGCGACTATTCACCATTTGTAAGTTAATGCGATCGCATAAATCAGGAAAACTCTTAAATTCTCCCCCTTCTTGACGAATTTCTAATAAATGTTCGATCGCACCTTCCCCGACATTTTTAATCGCAGAAAGTCCGAAAATAATACTCTTATCCGAGGGGGTAAAATCCATTCCCGAAAGGTTTATATCGGGCGGGATCACCTTAATTCCCAGGGATTTTTGACAAGATTCAATATATTTTTGAATTTTATCCGTATCTCCACTATTTGCACTTAATAAAGCTGCCATATATTCAACGGGATAATTTGCTTTTAAATAGGCGGTTTCATAGGTAACATAGGCATAGGCCATGGAATGGGATTTATTAAAACAATTAGAAGCAACTAAACCGTTGTTGAGAACAAAGTTATGATCTTCTTGTACGCCAATATCATAAACGGGTTGAGTTCCCAAAGATTTTCGACTAATAATTTTAACCATTTTTATAATTCCCTAAAATTTACTCAATTTTTAACTTCTTACGTTGCAATCCTAAATTTGGATATTGATCAATTAAATTATATAGCAATCTTATTTGAGTTGTAAGTAGTTACACAAAATAAATTACCTAGTTGAGAGAGGGAACACCGGAACAGCCCCCCAAACCCCCCGTGTAACAAAGGTCATAACCCACGGTTCCGGTGTTCCCCGCTATATCTGTCAATTCACAGCCAGTTGTGAAACTGGTCTAGGGATAATATGAACAACCCTAGGTAAAACTTGCTGTGATCAAGGGAAATAAAATAGGGTTGTAATGCTGATTACATAAGATTTTCAGGGTGATGCACAAGGGCCGAATGTAGAGGATAAACCCACCGCATCTAATTAGTTACATCAGAGAGTGGAACATTGATGTCACTACTCCAAAGGGGCTGCTTCTACTATTCAAAGTGTAGGGAGTTGAATCACCGAAACAACAAACCGCCTTTAACTCTCGCCTTCTGTACACAGTGCTTTACCCAAGGAAACCCATCATGTTTGCACAAGATATTTCGATTCAAGATTCTGAAGTTACTCTTAATTCTCTTAATTCTATTGATCCCCAAGCCTTAGCTCAACTCTTATTACAAGAATTGCAAACAGCCGTCAAAACCCTCCCCGCCAGTGGTCGGACAGTGACGCTACGGATGGCCCTAGAAGTAGAACGCATTTGCGAAAAAAGCAACCGGATTCAAACCTCTGGCGATGTACAAACCTGGCAGTTAAGTTTGGCCCGTCATCGCTTACAAAAGTGCTTAGAATATTACAAACTTGGCTCTCGTCAAGGTAGGGTAGAACTTCACTCCCACTTAGCCGCGATCGTCTACCGTCACGTGGCTTCCTTTGAGTCTCAGTTGAGTTTCCAAGCCCGTTACAACTTAATTGAAGACTTTTTACAAGGATTTTATGTTGAGTCTCTGCGGGCCTTTCGTCGGGAACACCAAATGGAAGCCAGCTATACTCCCCATACCCGTTTAGAATTAGCGGAATATATGGCCTTTACCGAACAGTATGCCAAACGTCAGATCGGTTTACCCGGTCGTAACCGTCAACGGTTAATTGTCTTACGCGCCCAAGGATTTGCTAAAGGTCAACCCCCTGAAACTTCTATGGATATTGAATTAGCCGTTGAAGGTGGCAAAACCGAAGAAGCTGAAGCTCAAAGCCGGACATCCGCGATGCAGCAAATTCGGGAAAAAATGGTATCTGAAACCGTTGACCTCGCAGAAAGTGTATTACGAGATCGGGTGATTAATGAACTAATTCAATATTTAGAATCCCAAGGACAAACCGATTGTGTTAAATATTTAAAGCTGAAAATGCAAGATCTACAAGCCTGCGATATTGATAAAGCCCTGGGGTTAACCACCCGTGAACGGGACTATCTGCAACAACGGTTTAAATACCACGTCGAAAAATTTGCCCGGTCTAACAACTGGAAACTCGTCCATGAATGGTTAGGGGCTGATATTAACCAAAAATTGGGGATGACGGGCGAACAATGGCAAGCCTTCCAAGCCCAATTATCCGTCGATCAGCAACAGTTATTACAACTCAAAGACCAAGAAGAAAGCGATAAAGCGATCGCCTCTATCCTCAAATGCACCCCCAAACAAGTCCAAAAACGTTGGGCTAAAATCCTCGACCTGGCTTTCAACTACCGTAACAACGAGGCCTCAGCCCAAATTTCCCCCGACAAAATGTAATATATTATGAGTTAAGGGTATTCACAAAAGAGAAATTTAGGTTTTTCTGAATGGGGTTACATAATCTTACGACTCTTTGAGTTGATGATACTTAGATTTTTTGAATAATAATGTATTACATTTTATCGTGCGGAATATGGGTTTTATATATCTGAATCTCCAAACAATAAGGGCGAGTTTTCCTCTCCCGAACAGAGAGACTTTCTCGCCCCTATCTTTATGTAGTTTCGCACAGTCCAATCGTTTATTCTTCGTCGCCTGCTTCTGCGTCGTCAGTGGGATAGTAAAATCCTGTTGAACGACCTGTGAGAACTGACTTACCGAGGGATAAAGCTTTTTCAGCTTGTAGTCTTGCTTTCCGTTTCCAAGTCGCCTTCCGCATATCGCGTCTCGACCTGGACATTTTCTTCTTGGGTACAGCCATGAGCCTAGATTAATGAAGATTTTGCACAAACTATTATAGTACCCTATTTGTACCCTTTGCTAAATATTTTTTTCCCAAGAGTTGAGAAAGGGGACTAGAGAGTGATAATAACGGGGGTGTGGTCGCTGGGTTGTTCCCAGGTTCTAGGAGTTTTATCAATGATACAACTACTGGCGACTTCATACAGGGGTAAGGTCAAATAATGGGTATCAATGCGCCATCCAGTATTCCGTCGGAAGGAGCCTTGGCGATAGTCCCACCAACTAAAATGTCCCCCTTCAGTGGTGAACTTGCGAAAGGCGTCTTTAAAGCCTAATTCTAATATTGATTCTAAGGCTTGACGTTCAGCATCACTCGCCATAATATGATTTTCTCGACCTTTGGGATTATGAATATCAATATCTTCTAAAGCAATATTAAAGTCACCGCAAATACAAATCTTTTCAGTTTGAGTGAATAGCAGTTTTAAATAGTCTTTGAGATGGTTTAACCAGTTTAATTTATAGTGATATTTATCGCTATCAATACTGGAACCATTGGGAACGTATAAATTAACTATAGCAACTCCATCAATAATTCCGGTTAAAACTCGTTTTTGTTCATCAAATGTTTGAGAGGGTTCTGTATTTAAAATATCAGAAAATCCAAAATGAACCGCCTCTAAGGTGGTTTTGCTAAAAATTGCCACCCCATTATAGGATTTTTGACCATAAATATAAATATTATAACCTAATTCTTCAAAACCAGAACGAGGAAAGTCTTTATCTATGACTTTAGTTTCCTGTAAACACAGAATATCAATTTCATTGGTTTGTAACCATTGCCATACCTGATCTTTTCTAGTTCTAATTGAATTAACATTCCAAGTTGCAATTTTCATTCTAAACTCCTAATTAAAGCTGAAGCACAACAACGGTAAAACAACTGGGGTTAGATAGGACAACATAAACCGCCCGCCCGTTGACTAAATAGAGCATTTTCTCGATAGTCTACGGGACAATCAATCACAACTGGAACGTCTTGATTTAGGGCTTCTTTGAGAATCGGAATTAAATCGGTTGTGGCTTCCACCCGATAACCTTTTAACCCCATACTTTCGGCAAATTTAACAAAATCAGGATTGCCAAATTTAATAAACGAAGATGACCCAAATTGGTCGTTTTGTTTCCATTCAATTAATCCATAACCGCCATCATTAAAGATTAAGGTAACAAAGGGAGTTCCTACCCGTAAAGCGGTTTCAAGTTCCTGATTATTCATCATAAATCCGCCATCTCCTGTTACCGCCACCACCTTCCGATTAGGATAAACTAATTTAGCGGCAACTGCACCCGGAATCGCAATTCCCATGGCTGCAAATCCATTAGAAATTAAACAGGTATTTGGCGTTTCACAATGATAATGTCTCGCCATCCACATTTTATGAGCGCCAACATCTGAAATCACAATATCTTCTGGGCCCATAACTTGACGCAAATCATAAATAATTTTTTGCGGTTTAATCGGGAAGGCATCGTCTTTGGCATAAAATTCGTAATTATTACGAATATCCGGTCTTAATTTTAAAGCATAGGGTTCGGGTTTTCCGGTACGATCTGAACGCCTTAAAATCTCTTGGAGAGAGTCAGAAATATCCCCAATAATTTCAGCAATCGGAATATAACTACTATCAACTTCGGCGGAATCTTCACCAATATGAATAATCGGAATTTTGCCTTGGGGATTCCATTTTTTCGGGGAATATTCAATTAAATCATAGCCAACAGCAATGATTAAATCCGCCTTATCAAATCCACAACTAATATAATCCCGCAGTTGTAATCCCGTTGTCCATAATGCTAAAGGATGGGTATAAGGAATAATTCCTTTGCCCATAAACGTATTTACAACGGGGATATTCAGTTGGGTAGCAAATTCTGTTAAAGCGGCACTGCCATTCCCCCGAATTGCTCCATTTCCTACTAATATTAAGGGATTATTGGCTTTAGAAATTGCGATCGCTGCTTCATTCATACTTTGATAAGCAGAATAAACTTTTTCTCGCTTATCTTGTTTGAGAGGATAGCCTTCGACCTCCATACTAGCAATATTTTCGGGGAGATCAATATGCACTGCCCCAGGTTTTTCAGATTGAGCTATTTTAAACGCTTTTCTGACAATTTCTGGCGTAATACTAGGGCGAACAATTTGGGAATTCCATTTAGTAACTGGGGCAAACATTGCCACTAAATCCAAATATTGATGGGATTCAATGTGCATTCGATCTGTTCCCACTTGACCTGTAATTGCAACTAACGGTGCTCCATCTAAATTCGCATCAGCAACCCCGGTCATTAAATTCGTTGCTCCAGGGCCTAATGTTGATAAACAAACTCCCGCCCGTCCAGTTAAGCGACCATAAACATCGGCCATAAATGCAGCCCCTTGTTCATGACGAGTTGTAATAAATTTGATCGAGGAGGTTTTTAAGCATTCGAGGATTTGCATATTTTCTTCCCCTGGAACACCAAAAATATACTCGACTCCTTCATTTTCCAAACATTTAACTAACAGTTGTGCTGTGTTCATAATTTTTAATAAGAATGGTTTTTTTTACCCTATTTAATCCAAACGGTTTTAATATTCACAAATTCGTGAATCCCTTGGCTACTCAATTCCCGTCCGTAACCGGAACGTTTGATCCCTCCAAAGGGTAAGCGAGGATCGGATTTAACTAAACCGTTAATAAAGACAGCACCCGCTTCTAATTCTCGAATTAAACGCTCTTGTTCGGCTCGATTTGTTGTCCACCCACTGGCACCCAAACCAAAGATGGTACTATTAGCAAGGGTAATGGCTTCATCTAAAGAATTAACCCGGAAGATTAACGCCACCGGCCCAAAGAATTCTTCACTGTAAGCAGGGGTTCCTTCAGGAATTTGGGTTAAAATTGTTGGCGGATAAAAATTGCCCGGTTGTTCCAAGAGTTGACCTCCGGTTAATACTTTGGCTCCAGCTTCAACACAGATTTGAACTTGTTGGTGTAATTCCGTTAAAATATCGGGGGTTGCTAAGGGCCCCACTTCGGTATCGGGTAACATTGGATCACCGATTTTTAAATCCGCAAATTTTTCCGCCATACGACTTTCAAATTCATCGGCAATACTAGATATCAAAATAAACCGTTTTGCTGCAATACAGGACTGTCCATTATTTAACATTCGTGCTGTAACGGCGGCTTCTACTGCTGCATTTATATCCGCCGTTTCTAACACAATAAACGGATCACTTCCACCTAATTCTAGGACAGTTTTTTTAATATTTTGACCAGCTAAAGAGGCTAAACTAGCGCCTGCGGGTTCACTTCCGGTTAAAGTTCCAGCTTTAACCCGATCATCGGTAATAATTTGAGCGACTTTATTAGAACCTACTAATAAAGTTTGAAACACCCCTTCAGGAAATCCAGCTTTTTGAAAAATTTCCCCAATGGCTAAGGCGCATTGAGGTACGTTGGAAGCGTGTTTGAGTAAACCAACATTTCCGGCCATTAATGCGGGTGCAGCAAAGCGGAAGACTTGCCAGAAGGGAAAATTCCAAGGCATGACCGCTAAAATTGCCCCCAGAGGTTCGTAAGCAATAAAGCTATTACTGGCGTCGCTTTCTGCGGGAACATCGACAAGAAATTGAGCTGCATTTTCCGCATAAAAGCGACAAACGGAGGCACTTTTTTTGACTTCTGCGATCGCGGCAGTAATGGGTTTTCCCATTTCCAATGTCATGATTTTGGCGTAGGTTTCGGCATTTTCTTCTAATAGATTAGCCGCGTTTTGCATCCATTGTGAACGAGTATCAAAGGAGACTCGCCGATAGTCTCGAAAGGCCCGATCTGCGAGTGCTAAAGCGTTCTCAATTTCGGCATCGGTCAAAGCGGTAAAGGTTTTCACCGTTTCCCCAGTGGCCGGGTTAATTGTAGCAATGCCCATAATTGATTTTTTAGTTTTAAGTTAAAATTAAGGATTTACTTTTTTATCGTAACGCTTAAAAACTCTCTATTCTCACTGAAGGGATCACTGATTGATTACTTGATACAAATCTGTACAATAGTACAACTAAATTTAAAATACTTAACAAAGGGAATAAAAAGTTAATAGAGAAAATAACAATGGACATAAAATAATCAAGAAAACCGTCTAACCCATCATTACTCCTCAACAAAAAAATATATGAAGCATTTTCGCCTATCATCCCCGCTTGCCCAATTTTTCCCAATCTTGACCTGGTTACCCAATTATCAACGGGATTGGTTATGGGCAGATATTACAAGTTACAGAAGATGGATAGGTTGTCCCCCCTGTTTTAAAGATTCACTCAACCCGCACAAAATATTAACTAATTCTGCACCCACCCAACCGGATGAAATTGGGGAAGGTTGATGATTTTGAATAGAATTCAGAAAATTATCACAAACTTGAGCTAGGGGTTCTCTGGGTTCAATCTCAATCACTTCTCGATTGATTCCGGCGGATTTCCAACTGTTATCAATAACATCAAAATAACCCTGTTGAATTGTCAGAGGAGATTCCGATTGTAGTTCATCAAAAATTAAAGTTCCCTGACTTCCAACCACGGCTAAACGTCGTTGTTTGTCTGGGTTTAACCAACACAAATGTAGAAAGGCTTCAAACCCACTGGGATAGGTTAAATTAGCAATCACTAAATCCGATAATCCCGATGCAGGCTGTAACCAAACCGTTCCCGTTGCTTTCACTTGAATCGGTTTTTCCCCTAACCAACTATTAAGAATCACAATATCATGAATCGCTAAATCCCATAACGCATCCACATCTTGTCGCACTGGTTCTAAATGGGTTCGGGTGGCGTAACCATATCTTAATTCCCCTAATTTCCCCGATTCAATTACGGTTTTCCCCCGTTCTACCGCCGGATGAAATAAATAAGTATGATCAACAAAAAGTTGTAGCTGTTTTTGTTGCGCGAGTTCGCATAATTCTAATGATTTAGTTACACTCAGGGTTAAGGGTTTTTCGGTAAAAACATGATAACCCTGTTCTAAGGCGGCAGAAATTAAAGCAAAATGTGTAGCCGCAGGAGTGGCGATCGCAACTGCATCTATATTAGGTAAATTCCAAATGGTTGAACCATCGGTCGTTAAAATAATATCATCGGGAAGTTGAAACCGTTTTTTTGCTGTTTGTAAACGGTCGGGATTGGAATCGGCGATCGCCACAACTTTAGAATTAGGGTGTTGATGGAAATTACGAATTAAATGAACTCCCCAACGACCCGCACCAAAAATAGCAATATTAATCATAAGAATAGGGAACAGGGAACAGGTAATTGGTAATTGGTAATTGGTAATTGGTAATTGGTAATTGGTAATGGGGATTTATTCTTCCATCGTCTTAATAATACCAACAATTATTCTAGTTTCCGATGGTAATTCATTTGTAAAGGATTCTATATCAGATCAATTGCCGATTGTTTATTTGGTGATTTTTCCTGTTTTTATCGCTTAATTCCGGCAGTTTTTTGAGTTTCTACAACAGAAAGAAAAGCCACTTCCGCCGCCGCCTGTTCCGCCGCTTTAATTGAACGTCCGGTTCCCTCCCCCAGTTGACGACCTTGTAACCAAACCACCGCAGTAAAACGCCCCTCATCGTTATGAATTTGGCGATTTTGCTGGACTTTATATTCAGGTAAAACTTTATAATGGCTTTGTGTCCATTCCTGTAGAGCCGCCTTATAATTATTTCGGGCTGGATCACGAATAATTTTGGCAGCGCGATCACAAAAATGGGAATCTAACCAGGGACGAATTAAGGTTAAATTTTGACTACTCAGATATAAACTGGCCAAGACCGCTTCAAAACAGTCCGCCAGACGGGATTCTTCCCCCGCTTTGTCCCGAATCGCGCTTCCGGCTGCGAGTAAAAATGTACCAAATCCATACTGATCGGCAATTTCAGCCAAAGTGCGATCGCTCACTAAAATCGAACGAATCGCGGCAAATTCTCCCACCGGACAGTCAGGATAAACTTCATAGAGTAACTCAGAGGCTGCTAATCTCACCACGGAATCCCCGACAAACTCTAATTGTTCATAATTAGCCTCGGCTGAGAGTGTCGGGTGAGTTAAGGCTAAATCTAACAAATCCCATCGAATCTGGACATGATCCGAGAGTCCCAAACGTTGAATCAGCTTTTGTAACTGGCGTTTTCGATTTGGATAGCCAATAGTCATAGATTTTGGGTCAATAGAAAATGGGACTCACTGTAGGGGCATCAAATCAAGGGGAGTTCAGAGTCAGACATAAGCCGGGTTCTGTTATCGGTGGCTAAAATTAGCACACCAACGGCGATTATCTATCTGGGATGTCTGTTACCAAACACCTCTAGCGGTACCACTATTCACGGAACGGGAAAAAGACCAACCCTAGTTCCTCCGACCTTGCTCCCAACTGGGGTTTACCGAGCCAACGCCTCACGACGTTGCTGGTGCGCTCTTACCGCACCTTTGCACCCTTACCCGAAGGCGGTATTTTTCTGTGGCACTATCCTCACGATCGCTCGCACTGGGCGTTACCCAGCAAGTTTGGTCTTTCGGGAGCCCGGACTTTCCTCAGACTCTATCGAGTCCGTAATCACCTACGCTCACTATGAACCCCCCTCTCCTATACTACTGCAAAATCAGTGATCAGTTATCAGTGTCAAGACGTGCGTGCCGTAGGCTATTGGCGCGTCTCTACTCAGTTGGGAGGCAATCTAAAGTTATAATTAATTAATTAGTAAAGTCCTGATTTTATTTATTTCACTGATGACTGATGACTGATAACTGTTTACTGATAACTGATTATTGTGAGTATTTTAAGAATTAATAAATTGAGTAATAAATGGCTTGATCTATCGGAGATTTCTGCCGTAATTATCGCCACAATTCTTGTGTTATCTATACTCTTGGGAATTTATTATTTAGGTTGGTTACAACCCTTAGAATTAGTTGCTTATGATCAAATGGTAAGATTACATCCGGCTTTAGCCGCTGATCCTCGATTAGTAGTAATCGGAATTACCGAAGAAGATATTCAAAAACTTGAGCGTTGGCCCCTGTCCGATGAAGTGATTGCACGATTATTAGAAAAACTATCCAAATATCAACCTAAAGTTATTGGTTTAGATATTTATCGTGACATTAGATATGAACCAGGATATGATAAATTTCAGAAACAACTTCAAATTTCCGATAATGTGATTGTGATTAGTAATTTAGGATATAGTGAAATTAAAAGAATCCCGGCACCGCCTAATATTTCTGATGAACGAGTCGGTTTTAATGATTTATTGCTTGACCCCGATAATGTTGTTCGTCGAAATTTGATGTTTGCTAGTACCCCAGATGGGACTTTTTATTCATTCTCTTTAAGAATGGCATTACATTATTTATTTAATCAAGGAATTACACCAAATAATAGTGAGATAGATCCTAATTTTATTACCTGGGGAAAGGCTGAATTTGTGCCGTTATCTCGAGATTCTGGTGGTTATCAAACCATTGATGATCGAGGTTATCAAATTTTATTAAATTATCGCTCTGCCAATAATATTGCCAGGATGATTAGTTTAACACAATTTTTAGATCAAACCATTCCCGAAAGTTGGATTAAAGATAAAATTGTTTTAATTGGTACATTAGCTCCTAGTGGCAAAGATGTATTTCTAACTCCCTATAGTCCGGCTGAAAAAAATGCCTTTAAAATGCCAGGAGTTTTAGTTCATGCCCAAATGGTGAGTCAAATTTTAGATGCGGTTTCAGGTCAGCGCGATTTATTTATTTTTTGGGAACAATGGGGAGAATTTTTATGGATTTGTAGTTGGGGTTTAATCGGAGCAACTTTAGCTTGGTCAAGTCGAAATCTTTTAATTATTACCCTAGGAAATCCATTTTTAGTTGGTGTTTTATTTGGATTAAGTTTTTTCCTATTTTTACATAACCGTTGGGTTCCCACCACAACTCCGAGTTTAGCCCTTATATTTACCAGTGGTACTGTTATTGGTTATCGTGCATTTCAAGCCCAACGTCAGCAACAAATTGTGATGCGATTATTAGGACAAAATACCTCACCGGAAATTGCCAATGCTTTATGGAATAGTCGCGATCGTTTATTAGAAGATGGAAAGTTACCCGGTCAAAAATTAATTGCTACTATTCTATTTAGTGATATTAGAAATTTTAGTACCGTTTCTGAAGAAATGCCTCCAGAAATCTTGATAGAATGGTTAAATGAATATTTATCTGTTTTAACCCAATGTGTCCAAACCCATCATGGTATTATTAATAAGTTTACTGGGGACGGAATTATGGCAGCTTTTGGAGTACCTCTAGCTCGTAAAACCCAAGAATCCATTGCTAAAGATGCTTATAATGCCGTCGCCTGTGCTTTAGCAATTGAAGACCATTTAAAACGGTTAAATCAAGATTGGAAAAACCGCAACTTTCCTGAAATTGCCATGCGAGTTGGCATTTTTACAGGCCCGATTATCGCCGGAAGTTTGGGGGGAAAAGAACGGTTAGAATATGGGTTATTAGGAGATAGTGTTAATATTGCTTCTCGTTTAGAAAGCTGCGAAAAAGATCGACAATCGGGCATTTGTCGAATTTTAATTGCTGCTCAAACTTTAGAATATATTGCGGATAGTTTTGAGGTGGAATCTTGGGGACTAATTCCACTAAAAGGAAAACATCAAATGGTTGACATTTATCTAGTTATTGGCTGGAAAAAATAGCAAATATAAATTAATTATATAAATAAAAAATCAGAGGATAAAAAAATGACCGAACAGGAAAAATTAACCCCCCAATTAACTGCCGATGGCTCCTTTACCTTTTTTTCGTCGGAATTTAGAGAATTATTTCATAGTCATTTTGGCGCAAAACAGGAAGCAGAATGCAAGTTTGTAGAACCCTTACAGTTAAGAAAAAAAGCCGCAACATCTCCCCTATATTTACTTGATATTTGTTATGGTTTAGGTTATAATACAGCAGCAGCATTAACCGCAATTTGGGAAGTCAATCCTAACTGTAAAATAGAATGGATTGGCTTGGAATTTGATCAACAAATTCCCCAATCAGCCTTAGAATATAATTTACTCAATGCCTATCCTAATTACATTCAGGATATATTAAAAGAAATTGCCCAAAATCAGCATCTAAAAACAGAATTATTTAACGCTAATTTAATCATTGGCGACGCTAGAAATACTATTTCAACCGTTTACAATTCTGGGTTTAAAGCCGATGCAATTTTTCTTGACCCCTTTTCTCCCGCCCATTGTCCCCAACTGTGGACAGTAGAATTTTTAACCCTAGTCGCCCAATGTCTCAAACCCCAGGGACATTTGGCTACCTATTCCTGTTCCGCGACGGCTAGAAGTGCCTTAATCCAGGCGGGGCTACACATTAGTTATACCCCCCCTGTAGGGCGACGCACACCCGGAACCCTGGCTAGTCTCGACCCCAGGGATTTACCCCCCCTCTGTCCCAAAGAACAAGAACACCTGAAAACCCGCGCCGCCGTCCCCTATCGAGATCCCAGTTTATCCGATATTGCAGAAGTGATTATCCTGCGACGTCAAGCTGAACAAGACACCTGTACCCTGGAACCCACCTCCCATTGGAAGAAACGATGGCGCAGTGAGTCCATCTTGTGAAAAGATACTTGAGGATGCGATGATCGTGTCTATAACTTACAATTGACACCCAAACAGTAAATGGCAGCGGTAGCAATTTTAGCGGCGGGACGCGGAACTCGCATGAAATCTGATCTTCCCAAGGTTCTGCATCAGTTGGGAGGACGCACTTTAGTTCAACGGGTTTTAGAGAGTTGTGTCCAGTTGCAACCCTCCCGTAGATTAATAATTGTAGGCTATGGGGCCGATTTAGTTCGTGATAGTCTGCAAAAAACGGATACGCAACCTGGTTTAGAATTTGTTGAACAAACCGAACAATTAGGGACAGGTCATGCAATTCAACAATTACTGCCCTATTTAAAAGACTTTACCGGAGATTTACTCGTTTTAAATGGGGATGTTCCCTTATTACGTCCTGACACTTTAGAACAGTTAATTAAAATCCACACAGAAAATGGAAACGGGGCGACATTATTAGCTGCCCATTTTCCTAATCCTACGGGATATGGTCGAGTATTTTGTGATAGTCAAAATTTAGTTAATCAAATTGTTGAAGAACGGGATTGTACCGATGCTCAACGGCAAAATCATCGAATTAATGCCGGGGTTTATTGTTTTAATTGGCCGCAGTTAGCCAAAATTTTACCCGACCTGAAAGCCGATAATGATCAACAGGAATATTATCTCACCGATACGGTGCATCATTTAGATAAAGTGATGGCGGTGGATGTCGCAGATTATCGAGAAATTTTAGGGGTTAATAGTCGCAAACATCTGGCTAATTCCTATAGGGTTTTGCAAGATTGGGTGAAAACCGATTGGATGGCGGCGGGGGTAACAATTATTGACCCCGATAGTGTCACCATTGATGATACGGTCAAGTTAGAAACCGATGTGATTATTGAACCCCAAACTCACCTACGGGGAAATACAATTATTCAAACTGGAAGTCGAATTGGCCCAGGAAGTTTAATTGAAAATAGTCAGATTGGAAAAAATGTTACGGTGCAGTTTTCCGTCGTTTCTGATAGTGTTGTTGCTGATAGAACCCGTATTGGCCCCTATGCCCATTTAAGAGGTCATGCAAAAGTTGGTGAACAATGTCGGGTTGGGAATTTTGTAGAATTAAAAAATACCGAAGTAGGAAATCGGACTAATATTTCCCATTTATCTTATATAGGAGATGCCACATTAGGAGATAAGGTTAATATTGGGGCGGGAACAATTACCGCTAATTATGATGGGGTGAAAAAGCACCGAACAACAATCGGAGACCGGACAAAAACCGGAGCAAATAGTGTTTTAGTTGCCCCTCTAACCTTGGGAAATGATGTTACTGTGGCGGCAGGTTCTACTATTACGGATGATGTCCCCGATGATAGTTTAGCCATTGCCCGGGAACGTCAAATAATTAAACCCGGTTGGCGACTAGAATCACCGGAATAATATTAATTGAATTAGGGAGGAGAAATTACCAAAGAATAGGATGGCATTAGATATCCTATTCTTTGTTCCCTCCCCCCCAAACCCCTCGTGCACGGGGGGTTTGAGATCGCCCATTCCCTGTTCCCTGCTTTAATATGACTAAAACTTCTTCTCCCTCTGTGATGATTTCTTCCCCTAATTTGATACAACAAAATTTTCCAGGGTTATACTATTTTTGGAAATTTTCCCGTCCCCATACCATTATTGGCACAACTTTAAGTGTGTTGGGGATGTATTTAATTGCTATTAGTGAGTTTAGGCAATTTCCTGGTTTTAATTTCAGTTTACTAGCTTTATTTTGGAGTTGGTTAGCTTGTATTTTTGGTAATATTTATATTGTTGGATTAAATCAACTTGAAGATATTGAAATTGATCAGATTAATAAACCCAATTTACCCTTAGCATCGGGGGAATATTCCAAGTTTCAAGCTCAAATGATTGTCGGAATAACCGGAATTTTAGCTTTAACTATTGCAGCGTTTCAAGGCTATTATTTATTGGGAATGGTGACAATTAGTTTGCTATTGGGGACAGCTTACTCCTTACCTCCAATTCGTTTAAAACGGTTTCCATTTTGGGCGGCATTTTGTATTTTTACCGTTAGAGGAATTATCGTTAATTTAGGGTTATATTTACACCTAAGTTGGATTTTATCAGCAAAATCAATATCATCAATTCCGATAATTCCCCCTTCAGTTTGGGCGTTAACCTTATTTGTTTTAGTATTTACCGTTGCGATCGCAATTTTCAAAGATATTCCTGATTTAGAAGGCGATCGCCAATTCCAGATTAACACATTAACCATCAAATTAGGAACCGTAACAGTATTTAATTTATCTCTATGGATAATCACTGTTTGTTATTTAGGAATGATTCTAGGGAGTTTTCTATTACAATCTTCCTTAAATCCCATATTTTTAGGATTCAGTCATTTAATATTATTAACAGTATTATGGTGGCGCAGTCAAACAATTGATTTAAGCGATAAACAATCAATTACCGGATTTTATCAATTTATTTGGAAACTGTTTTTCCTAGAATATTTAATCTTTCCCCTTTCGGTGCTTACCACGACCATTTCATTAAACCTGAAGATCGTTTGAAGATCATGATGGCGCGACAATAGGTTAAATAGCGATCGCCTATCATTACCCTTGTGTAGTGATGGGCGGATCATCCTCTTAATGTCTTTGTGTCTTTGTGGTTTAATAATTTGGCGCGGGCGTTGCTACCAGAAGTTAGTAATATTATATCCTAATTCTTGGATCATTTTTCTTAATAAAGGTAGACTTAATCCAATCACATTGGTATGGCATCCTTCTAATTTTTCAATAAATAAACCGCCCTTGCCTTCAATCGCAAAACATCCAGCGCAATTTAAAGGTTCTCCGGTATCAACATAATCCTTAATTTCACTATCGGAAATATTAGCAAAATAGACATTAGTGGTTTGAGAATAGACTAATATTTGATCAGTAGAAACATTAATTAAAGCATGACCCGTATACAGTTGTCCCAATTGACCCCGCATGGTTTGCCAACGGGCGATCGCTTCCTCAATATTAGCAGGTTTGCCATAAATTTCTCCCCCAACAGCCAAAACCGAATCACACCCCAAAACCAATAGAATTTCCCCATCATTTTTAGGTTGATTCATTAATCTTTGGGTGATAACTTCTGCTTTACATTTGGCAAGTTTTTGGACTAATTCTACAGGGTTAGAATCTGCGATTTGGGATTCATCAAAATCACTTTTGAGAATAATCGGCTGAATCCCAATGGTTTCTAATAACCGTTTACGCGCCGGGGAAGCAGAAGCTAAAATAAATGTGATTCGATTGGGCTGATTCATGAAACTCAATTAATAAACTTTAAAAGATTGCACCACTTGTTTTAAAAGTTGTTGAGTTTTTTCCCAACGTTTTTCAGTAGTGGAAACATTTAGTGTAAATAGGTTTCCACGACTAATAGTAACACTAGCAAAGTCATGCCGTTTTTGTTCATTCGGAAGTTGTACCGCGTATTCTAACCAATAATAAAGATTTGATCCTTTTTCAAAGGATTCTGCATTAATTAGTTCTGCGGTACGTCCTGAACCTTCTGGGGCGATCGCTTTTTTACTCAATGTATATCCTACCTCAGTGGGAGTGCCAATTTCTGCGAGGGTTTGATTCGGATTAGAAACCGGATTGATTACCACACTAACATTTTCACCTTGTTCAATCATATCGTGTAGTACCGTATCGGGGCCGTTAGCAACACTCACCTGTGTCCATCCGTTAGGATAGATAAATTCATAGCCATCTCCGGTATCCACAAAACTATTTAATCCCGCGCCAACGGATATACAACCTGTTAAGCTCAGGCTAAAACAGACTAAAGCTATTGCTAAAATTCGTTTGAACATTTGATCTTTTTCCTCATAAAATCGTGAATGAGTGCATTTTGTTGTGATCAGGGTGATCCCAATTTTCCTATTTTCTCATTATTCGGGCTTTTGGTTTCAATTTTTATTAATTTGGAGTTAGAATTATCGGATAATTTATGATTAATTATGGGTTTATAGATCAAGAATTAATAAGCCCTGAAGGGCTTACTACTTTTGGTAGTTTATCTCAAATTTTTGTCAGGTTTTATGGCACAATTGATAGAGCATTGGAGACGCTCAGGTAATTTTTTATGACTAAGTTTGTTTTTATCACGGGTGGGGTAGTATCGAGTATTGGTAAAGGAATTGTTGCCGCTAGTTTAGGACGTCTGCTCAAGTCGCGGAACTATTCCGTATCCATTCTTAAACTCGATCCCTATATTAATGTTGACCCTGGAACCATGAGTCCATTTCAACATGGCGAAGTCTTTGTGACCGAAGATGGGGCGGAGACGGACTTGGACTTAGGACATTATGAACGTTTCACCGATACCTCCATGTCCCGTCTTAATAGTGTCACGGCCGGGGCTATTTATCAAGCGGTGATTAATAAAGAACGTCGGGGAGACTATCAAGGAGGTACGGTTCAAGTCATTCCTCATATTACTAATGAATGCAAAGAACGGATTCATCGAGTGGCAAAAAACACGAATCCTGATGTGGTAATTACGGAAGTTGGGGGAACCGTTGGTGATATTGAATCCCTACCTTTTTTAGAAGCAATTCGTCAATTTAGGAAGGATGTGGGTCGGAAAAATGTTATTTATCTGCACGTTACTTTAATTCCTTGGATTGGTGTGGCGGGGGAAATGAAAACCAAACCGACCCAACATTCGGTTAAAGAATTACGATCAATTGGGATTCAACCGGATATTTTAGTCTGTCGTTGTGAACGCCAAATCCCCCTCGGAATTAAAGAAAAAATTGCTGGTTTTTGTGATGTAGAAGCTGATTGTGTTATTACTTCCCCCGATGCAGATAGTATTTATGAAGTCCCCTTACTTTTAGAGAAAGAAGGACTTGCCGAACAGAGTTTAAAACTGTTACAATTAGAACAACGGCAACCGAATTTAGCCGCATGGCAAACTTTAGTTGATCGGCTTTATCATCGGGATATAAATACAAAATGTCCTCTCCCCCACTCTCAAATCAAAATTGCAATTGTGGGTAAATATATTCAGTTGAGCGATGCCTATTTATCGGTGGTAGAATCCCTGCGTCATGCGGCTATTCAGGAGGGAGTAGAATTACATTTAGAGTGGATTAATTCCGAAGATATTGAGGGGAATAATCCCGAAAATTATCTCAAAAATGTGCAAGGAATTGTCGTTCCTGGCGGGTTTGGACAGCGAGGAACCGATGGTAAAATTATGGCGATTGAATATGCCAGAAAACATAAAATACCCTTCCTGGGGTTATGTTTAGGAATGCAATGTTCTGTGATTGAATGGGCGCGTCATATTGCCAAACTAGAGCGGGCGCATAGTGCTGAATTTGATCCCCAAACCCCTAATCCTGTAATTCATTTATTACCAGAACAACAGGATGTAGTAGACTTGGGAGGAACCATGCGTTTAGGATTATATCCCTGCCGCTTACAACCGGATACTTTAGCGTTTAAACTGTATCAACAGGAAGTTATTTATGAACGCCATCGTCATCGTTATGAATTCAATAATGCCTACCGAACACTATTCTTAGAATCTGGATATCTGATTAGTGGAACCTCTCCCGATGGCCGTTTAGTAGAAATTATTGAATTATCCAACCATCCCTTTTTCGTGGCTACCCAATTTCACCCCGAATTTCAATCCCGGCCAAATAGTCCTCACCCTCTATTTCAAGGATTTGTGGCCGCAGCAACCCATTTATTAGAATCTCCGCCCAACCTAAAGGACAGCACCCTACCCATGGACAATTAGACCCGACCGCGTTGCATTTTAATTCCCTGTTTAATTCTTAGGCTGAATTATCCTAAAATTGTTAACTTAGTCAGAAAGAAAGAGCAGGGGCATCAATTTCTAATTTCAGGGGAGATTTTGATCCTATCTGATCGTTAATTACTCTATAATCATACAGAATGGGTAAGCGATCATTGTCCTCTGGTCTGTTGATCCGATTTACAAGTGAGTTGAGTCCCGGGAAGGATTCACAGGTCTGAGGAGGTTTTGTGGCGTACTGGATCAAAATGAATTATGAGCGAGAAACCTATCTCGTTGATCTCGATAGTGTAAGTGCGTTTGCGTCTGGATTTAACAAACGGATTGCGTTTTGGTTGCCAGCTAATGGCAAACAAATGATTATTAACCATCAAATTAATCCCAAAACCTATGAGGATATTTTGGGGTATATTCAAAGAATTACAACCGATTACCCAACGAACTATTGGGTTAAAATTTTTTATGATCGTCATGAATATATTATTGACTTGAATCGTCTTAATACCTTTGTAATTGATACCAGCCAACGTATTACATTTTGGCTTCCCGATGGTAAAGAACCCGTTATTATTAACCCTCAAACCAATGCTGAAGCCTATTCTAAAATTTTAGATTTTATTCATAACAAAACCGGACATTCTTTGCTATAAATAATTACGAATTACGAATTACGAATTACGAATGGGTAATAGAAGGAGTTTAAATCCCTTGCTTCCCCTCAACCCCTTTGTCGCCAAAGTTTAATTGTTCCATCCGTACTTCCACTGACAATTAAATCTTCAGAAGGACTATAAGCCACCGTCCCAATCCCACCTGTATGACCAGTGAGGGTCTGAATCGGGTCTGATTGGTTTCCGACCTGTAAATTTGGGCTAATTTGCCATAGCTTTAAGGTTTGATCTTGACTAGCACTGACTAAAATTTTACCGTTTGGGGAAAAAACCAGGGATTCCACAGTACCCGTATGACCAAGGAAAGTTACTAACTCCTGGCCAATTTCCAGCCACCAGAGTTTAATAGTTTTGTCCTCACTCCCTGTGGCTACGGTTAAACCATCGGGACTAAAAGCCACTGACCAAACAGGGAAGGAATGACCGACTAAAAGAGCATCGGAATGTCGGTGATCTAAACTCCATAATCCTACTGTGCCATCTCCACTCCCACTAGCCAAAGTCAAACCATCGGGACTGAAAGCTAATGACCAAATCGGAAAGAAATGGGCTTTTAAAGGGGGGAGGGGTTGATTAGAGGTTAAATCCCAAAACCCAATTATGCCATCAAAACTTCCCGCAGCTAGAAGTTGACCATTAGGACTAAAGGCTAAGGAACAAATCGGAACCGATAATCCTAAGTCCAATACTTGATTTTGACGGGTAATTACATTCCAAAGATGAACATTTTTGTCAGATTCAATCGCTAGTATGGGAGAATTTGGACTGAATGTTAACCCATAACCCTGATATTCTCGGTCTAAATTATCAGCTAGAATGATAGGCTGGCAGGGGGTTTTTAAGTTATAGAGTTGTAAAGTGGTATCATCACTGCGACTGGCTAGAAGTTGGCCATCATAACTAATCGCCACCACTCGGACTGCATCGGAATGGATAGGAAGGGTATTGTAACATTCCCAATTTGAAAGTTGAGGCTGTAGCATATTGAAGGAGTTAATCTCTTGAAACTAGCAGACTGGATCGGGTTTCTTTGTTTAATTATTGCTTTAATTATTCTATGGCAGTTTAGGCAGATCTTACTGCTGGTGTTTACCTCGGTTGTTTTCTCAATTGCGATTAACAGTTTAGTCCGTCGGATACAACGGCTTGGACTCAAGCGAGGGTGGGCTGTTCTGTTGTCACTGACTTTAATTACGATCATGGGTGCGGTGTTGATTAGTGTAGTCTTACCTCCATTTTGGGGTCAATTTCAAGAACTAATTAAACTGGTTCCCGTCGGATACGATAAATTTCTGATTTGGCTGAATAATCTGATTAAGAATCCTCCAACTTGGCTTCCGAATCTGAATATTGAACTGCCGAATGTTACTCAAATAGCGCAACAAGTTGGGCCCCTAGCTCAAAAGCTATTGGGAAATTTCTTTGCGTTCTTTTCTAACTCGATTGGCAATTTTTTACAGTTTGTATTAGTATTAATATTTACCTTAATGTTATTAGCAGATCCTTTGTCCTATCGTCAAGGATTTGTGCGTCTATTTCCCTCATTTTATCGCAATCGGACAGATTATATTCTATCTCAATGTGAAATAGTCCTGTTGCAATGGATGGGGGGTATTGTGATTACTTCCACCTTTGTGGCAGTTTTAAGTGCCATTGGTCTATTAATTTTGGGGGTTCCCTTTGTTTTTGCCCACGCCCTATTAGCGGGAATCTTTAACTTTGTTCCTAATATTGGGCCAACAGCTAGCGTAGTTTTTCCCGTTGCGGTTGCCTTATTAGATACACCCTGGAAAGCCTTGGCAGTGATTATCTTATACGTTATTATTCAAAACTTAGAAAGCTATTGGTTTAGTCCCCTAGTCATGCAAAAACAGGTCGATCTGTTACCCGCGATCACCTTAATAGCCCAAATCTTTTTTGCCACCTTTTTCGGCGTGTTAGGCTTAGTTTTAGCTTTACCCTTAACCGTAGTTAGTAAAATTTGGATTCAAGAACTTTTACTCAATGATTTATTAGATCAATGGAAATTAGGTGATTAGAGGAGGTCAACTCTTACCTATTCCCTATTCCCTATTCCCTATTCCCTATTCCCTCTTTTTAAATTACCCAAGGAAAAAAATGGTTGACCCCTATCTAAACTATGACTCAAATTCTCCTAATATTCATGAAATTGCCCAAGATTTTCGTCGTTTGGGTTATCTGGGGTTTTGGGTGCAATCTATCTTAGCAATCATTCCCATATTGCTTTTAATTTTTGTGCTGTTTTTGAGACCGGCTTCTCCTTCTAATTCGCAAAATTCGGCCTTGGTTATAGTTTTAGGATATGGCTGTTTATTTGCTTTAATTTTTACAATTTATTGGTGTTTCCGATACACTCAAATTGGCGGTAAATTAGAAGACCCGAATGAACGCCCCCCGAAAGCAGAAGTAGTTCATGCCCTATGGATTGGAATTGTGATTAATCTTATCGGTATGATCTGTGTAATTTTAGTAGGTTTCTTAATTGTGGGAACCTTATTGTATCGGATGCTAACCTTACCCCCAGGAGGGTCTAAAATTCTGACTCCAACTCCGGGGACAACGGTTTTGAATCCGGGTTCTATTGTCACTCCGTTCAATCTAATTGCAATTCAGGCTATGCTAAGTGCCATGGCTGCGGAGGTAATCGGAATTATCGTGAGTTTGTGGTTATTAACTCGCGTCGGTTCCCATCAGTCTAATTGCTAATACATACTCTGTATTTATTAACCGATTGCACCTTGTTTTTAAGCAATATAATGGAGTATAATTTATGTCACAATCCCTTATTTCTGCGATTATTTGTACTCACAATCGAGAACAATATTTGGGTTTAGCGATTGATAGTCTACTGCAACAAGATTTTAGTGATTTTGAAATTATTGTTGTTGATAATGCTTCAACGGATAGAACTCGTCAAGTAGTTGAAAGCCGTCTTCCGAATCCTGAACTGCGATATATCTATGAACCAGTTCCGGGGTTATCCGTTGCTCGTAATACAGGGGCAAAAAACTCCCAAAGCCCCATTATTGCCTATTTAGATGATGATGCTATTGCTACACCTCAATGGTTAAGAGTGTTATATTCGGCTTATGAAAATCACCCGAAACTGGCGATCGCTGGGGGGAAAGTCACATTGATTTGGCCAGAGGGAATCATTCCCCCACCTTGGTTGTCTGATAATTTAGCCGGAAATTTGGGTGAATACAATTTGGGAGACCAGTGGGTTGAAATTAAAAATCCTGGTTTGACACCCAGAGGGTTAAATTATTCCATCCGTCGCAGTTTCTTAGAGAAAATTGGCGGTTTTGATGTCAATTTGGGTCGGGTGGGAAAACGGTTATTATCTAACGAAGAATTACAGATGACTGAACTCGCCCTCCAACAAGGTTGGCAAGTCGCTTATGTTCCTGAAGCGTTAGTTGCCCACCATGTTGCACCGGAACGGGTCAACAGAGCTTGGTTTATGGAGCGGGGATGGTGGCAAGGCATTAGCGAATGTTATCGGGAACAGTTAGCAGGGCGGGATGGAATGGTACAACTCGGACGAGGTGGGGAGCGCATTATCCGAGGGTTATACAAAACCCTTAAATATTTTCGTAATCCTGCCTTACGATTTGATAATTTCGTGTATGCTTATGGTCAAATCGGCTATTTGGGTGCTGCAATTTGTGGTTTAGTTCATTCTGAATCTAAACGAGAGAATTCTCAAAAATAAATCGCAATCGTGGTCAATCATTTTATCTATTGTTAAGTTTAATTATGAATTCTAATCCCTCCAAACTTCCGGTTTCTGTATTGATTCCTGCTAGAAATGAACAGTCTAATTTACCTGCCTGTTTAGCTAGTGTAGCCCGGGCTGATGAGATTTTTGTTGTTGATTCCCAAAGTAGCGATCGCAGTGTAGAAATCGCCGAAGATTATGGGGCTAAGGTGGTTCAATTTTATTTTAAAGGAGGATGGCCGAAAAAGAAAAATTGGTCATTAGAAACCTTACCCTTTAGAAATGAATGGGTGTTAATTGTAGATGGTGATGAAAGAATTACTCCTGAGTCTTGGGATGAAATTGCCGAAGTAATCAAAAACCCAGAATATACAGGATATTATATTAATCGTCGGGTCTTCTTTTTAGGAACTTGGGTGCGTCATGGGGGCAAATATCCCGACTGGAATTTACGTTTATTTAAGCATAAATTAGGCCGTTATGAAAACTTAAATACGGAAGATGTTCCCAATACTGGGGATAATGAAGTTCATGAGCACGTTGTCATGTCTTCCGGTCAAGTGGGATATCTGAAAAATGATATGCTCCATGAAGATTTTCGAGATTTATTCCACTGGATTGAACGCCATAATCGTTATTCTAATTGGGAAGCTCGGGTTTATTATAATACTTTGATGGGGACAGATGACAGCAAAACTATTGGTGCTGATCTATTTGGGGATTCGGTTCAACGCAAACGATTCTTAAAGAAAATTTGGGTGAGATTACCCTTTAAACCCCTATTAAGGTTTATTATATTTTATGTCATCCGCTTGGGATTCTTAGATGGCAAAGCCGGATATATTTATGGCCGTCTTTTAAGTCAATATGAATATCAAATCGGGGTGAAATTATTTGAATTGCGTACATTTGGCGGTCAATTAAATGTCACCCCAAAACCTGATAAACCTCCCATTTCCCATTGATTTATGTTGCAAGAAGAAACAACTTTTGTGGATTTACGCCAATATGATCAATCTAATTTTGATCGGGGAAAACCGGGTTGGTTTGTGTTGTTATGGTGGTTAGTACAAGCGATCGCATTTCCCCTCACCTTACATCCTTTTAATGGAATTCGCTGTCAAATCCTACGATTATTTGGCGGTAAAGTTGGTCAGGGGGTGATAGTCCGTCCCACAGCCCGATTTACCTATCCTTGGAAAGTCACCGTCGGGAATTATAGTTGGATTGGGGATGATGTGGTGTTTTATAGTTTAGATGAAATTACCGTGGGAGAACATTGCGTTATTTCCCAAAAAAGCTATTTATGCACCGGAGGTCATGATATTAAAGATCCTAAGTTTGAATTAAAAACAGCCCCCATTGATATTGAAAATGGGGTTTGGGTAGGTATGGATTGTTTTGTTGGGCCAGGGGTTAAAATCGGTTCAAATTCAGTGATTGGAGCGCGTAGTAGTGTATTTAAAACTATGCCCTCCGACCAAGTTTGTATCGGTTCTCCCTGTCGTCCCTGTTATCCCAGACCGATGCACTAATTTAAGGGAATAGGGAATAGGGAATTAAGAGGTCTGTTTTTCTCCTAGTTTTAGTTTTAATCCCGTTTAATTTCTGAATGTCTTTCTAAGGCAAATTGGATTAATTGATGCACCAATTCAGGGAAAGAAACCCCCGTTGCAGCCCACAGTTGAGGATACATACTCGTAGCCGTAAAACCAGGGAGAGTATTAATTTCATTAATTAAAATTTCTCCAGTTTTTTCCACATAGAAAAAGTCAACCCGTCCTAACCCGGCTGCATCGACGGCTAAAAATGCTTCAACAGCCATTTCTTTAATTTTATTAGCAATTTCATCGCTAATTTTTGCTGGGATAAATAGATCGGCTTTGCCTTCGGTATATTTGGTTTCATAATCGTAGAAATCACTATTAAAGGTAATTTCTCCAACTACAGAAGCCTTGGGTCTATCTGTTCCTAATACGGCACATTCTACTTCCCTAGCAATGACTCCCGCTTCTACAATAATCCGTCGATCATAACTGGCTGCGTTATCTAAAGCAGTTTCTAATTCTTGACGATTTCTGACTTTAGAAATGCCAACGGATGAACCTAAATTAGCAGGTTTCACAAAACACGGATAACCTAATTCCGCTTCTAATTCATCACATAATTTTGGGAAAATACAGGGGTTTGAATAAATTTGCGATCGCATCACCAGTTTATATTTAACTTGAGGTAAACCCGCTTGAGAAAATGCCATTTTCATCGCAATTTTATCCATCCCAATCGCCGAACCCAATACCCCAGACCCCACAAAGGGAACCTGGATTAAAGTTAATAACCCTTGAATAGTTCCATCCTCTCCATTGGGGCCGTGTAAAATCGGAAACCAAAGGTCAATTTCTGATAAATTAATATCTTGAGGAATGCGATCGCGACGTTGAGCTTCATCGGTAATTAATAGAGGTTTTCCTGACTCTAAAACCTGTTGAGCAATATCGCTATCTTTCCAAACCCCATTTTTTTGAATATATACGAGTATCAGTTCGTATCGAGTTGTATTTTCACCAGTTGTTAAGGCTTTGGCGATCGCTCTAGCAGAACTAATCGAAACTTCATGTTCACCAGAACACCCACCAAATAATAATCCCACCCGTAATTTAGTCATAGCCATCGGAATCAGTGATCAGTAAACAGTTATCAGTTATCAGTTTAAGAGTTAATAGTTGATTTATTAACCCATTATCGATCACGGATTCAATAGAATTACGCAAATTAACACAGATTAAAATCCGTGAAATCCGTGAAATCCTGTTAAATCCGTGATCCCTATTCCCTATGTCTAATTTTTTGAATTTTCGGTAATTTCAAACCCTGGACAATACCTTGAGGCTCTATCAAGGGTAAAAACTCCTCTACTTTTTCAGATCCAGCTATTTGTAATGCTTTTAAAAGTTGGCTTGTTTCATCCATCAACTGTTCTACATCAATCCCACTATAATCAGGATAATAATAGTCTAGCTTTGCCAATCCTTCCCCCATCAAAATAACAGATCCTTTCCAATTTTTTTGGCTTAAATGATACAACCCGACAGCGATTTGTAAAACTCCTTGATAGAATTTTTTCTCCAGTTGTGGTGCTTCCATCCACAAAGCCTCTAAAGTGTCGTGACAAGCATAGAATTGTTGTTGATTAAATTCTTCAACTCCTTGCCAAAACGCCTTGGGAATTTCCTCTTGCATGGATTTAAACTCCTAACCTAAAACTAGATATGAGTCAGAACTTACTAACTCTATCCCCCCTAAAATCAAAGACCTAACACCAAAACTAGATAAAATTATTACAAGGTGGAGCGAACTTTTTCAATTTCTTCTAGGGAAATTTTTTGTTGATCTCCAGCAAAATCATTATCAGAGGTTAGGAATAACATACAATGACATTCCTTGCGTTCTCGCATGGGAACACATGGACAATTCCAAAAGGTATTTTTAACTTCAGCCTCCTTATCTTCATAATGACGACAGGGACAAAGAGGCGCCCCCAACTCATCTTTATGTTTAGCTAAACCTTCAATTACCACAGCAGTTACCGAAGGATCGGCGCAGAAGTAAGTTCCCGTGCGTACGGCATACTGTTCGGAGAACTGCTTCATCGCCATTAAGCTCTTTTGAGTGGATAATTTATCGTTAGTTTCTGGGGTCATGGATCGGCGTGTAATTTGTATAACAATACTATTTTAATTCTACCGCAAGGGGTGTCAATTTGGAAAATAACAGGATACAGGATCAATGAAATTACAGAAAAAAAAATTAATTCATCCTGATTAATAGACTAAAAATTTGATTTTCTCAAGGAAGATTGCAGTTGAGATTTTAGAGGTTGATCGGGAATAATTTCTAATCCCAAATTAGCTAACTTTTGGCCGGGGTTATCGTTTTTTTTCTGAGGCAATGGGGCGGAAAAATTTTGCCAAAGCAACCAACGACTTGCCCTGGGCAATTTTTCTAAAGATTCGGGATTTTGAGTTAACCAAATTATCGGCAAGTTAGGCAAATTTTCTATAACTCTATCTTCCCCATACTGAACATCTGCTAAGGTATACAGAACCACTCGATTACCAGAAACCAGTCCAGTTTTTGCCGTCCATAACTGCACATTTAATTGACTGTGAGACGCATAAAAATATAAAGAAGCGGCGGCAATTACGGCTTGTTCAAAATCATCGGGTTGCCAGAAAAAACTACTATCTAAACCAATAATAACTTCTTGACCGCCATTAGAAGTTTCCAATTCCCTGACCCGTAATTCTCCATAACGCGCACTAGAACGCCAATGAATTAAACGGGTAGCATCACCATAACGATAGGGTCTTAAGGTGCGGGTAATGCCTTCGGTTGCCATTTGAAATTGACGATTTTTATAGACATTCGGGTTATAATCCTGCCCCATTTCATCAATAATCGGACAAGTAGTTAAGGGCAAAACTAACGGATAAACAATCGCCGTTGCGGGTGCTTCTCGTTCTCGACTACACCAGAATAATCCTAGGGGTGTGGCGGTTCTTAATTGCACTCCCATCCAATGATAAATTCCGCGTTTCTGGGTGGGAATATAAGTCACATAAGGACGAGATTGATGGGGGGGTAAATATTCAATAACTGTGGTAGATTTTCCTAAACTGGGGGGTAATAAATCTCGAACTTGAATCAGGGTTTTAGGCTGATTAGTATGATTTTCAATTGTTAATTCTAGGGTTAAATCATCTCCAACACTTACGGGGTGAATGGTTTCTCGTTTAATGGTTAGGGCTAATAAAGAACGTTGGGGTAAAATTGCACCGATGGCTAATAAAGCAAAACTAATTCCACTAATCACATATAACCATCCCGCCATGGTATTAGTAGCGGAGCCAAAGAAAAATATAGATAATCCGATCAGTAATCCACCACTATAATCAGGAGTTACCGCATGAGATTCTAACCAACGTTGTAATTTAAACCGATTTTTTTTCATGATCAAAAGTAATTGAGGACAAAGGAGATTAGGGTTGGGTTACAAAATTTTTACAAAGCCGACAGGGGAGATATATATTCTTTATAATTTAATTAATGCCAAACTGTGTTGAAGTCAGCCAAATAACCATGACCCATTCCGCTTCCCCCAAGCCCGCCCCCAAAATGCCTCCACTTCCTAGTGCATTGGAGCCTTCATCCGTGGCTATCAATCCAGCATCTTCGATCAAAATGATGGTTAAAGATGCTTATAGCAAAAAAGCCTCAGATATTCATATTCGGGTCGGACATACCCCTCGATTTAGGATTCAGGGTCAAATGACCAGAGCCAAGGATCAAGCTAAAGTCACTCCTGAACTATTTGAACATTATTTGGATGAGGTTCTGACTCCCCATCAACGCCAACAGTTTGCGGACACAAAGGAACTAGACACAGCCGTATTTTATCCGGGGTTGGTGCGCTGTCGGGTGAATTGTTTTGATTCCCTGACCGGAGGCGCGATGGTTTTACGTTTAATTCATCTGCAAATTCCCTCTATTGATGAATTAGGATTACCTCAAGTTCTGAAAAATATTATTGCTTCTCCCCAGGGTTTAATCTTAATTACAGGGCCAACGGGTTCGGGGAAATCTTCGACCCTAGCGGCGATGATTCGTCACTTGAATGAAACGGCTAAAAAACATATTGTCACCATTGAAGACCCGATTGAATTTGTTCATCCCTCAAAAATGTGTTTGATTAGTCAACGGGAAGTTGGGTTACATACCTTAGAATTTAATAACGCATTACGGGCGGTTTTGAGGGAAGATCCCGATGTGATTTTAATTGGGGAAATGCGCGATCGCACCACTGTTAATACCGCTTTACAAGCCTCTCAAACGGGTCACTTAGTTTTAGGAACTCTCCATACCCGCAACGCTTTAAATGCGGTTAATCGTCTGTTAAACCTGTTTAATGTAGACGAACAGCCGGCGGTACGGATTCAGATTTGTGATTCCTTAGTGGCGGTGATTGCTCAATTATTAGTTCCCACCGTGGATAATAAACGGACGGCGGTTCACGATGTTTTAGTTAATACCCCAGCCATGCGAGATTATCTGCTCAAAGGCGATGAGGAAAGCGCCCTACAGTTAATGGAATCCGATACCTATGAAGGAATGCAACTGATTAACCAAGCCCTATTTGAACAGGTAATTGCCGCCCGAGTCACCATGGAAGAAGCCGAAAAAACCTCTCCCGACGCCACGGACTTAGACCGTCGCTTCCGTATTGCTGGGATCGACGCTGGGGGTATCACCCGCCAGTTCAAAGCAGGTAAATCCCCCTTTAGTTAGAATCCTCAAATCTGAGTGTCAAATTTTCACTAATTTCGATGTTCAGTTTCTTTTTTAATTGCTTCTAGGGTTTGTTTTAAGCTATTTTCATAGATACTATAAAATAAAGATAGACTCGGAGTGGAACCCGGGTCAACCTTAACTTGATGCTCAATTAAAACTTGTTGAGCCGAAATCGGTTGAATTTTCCAAGTTCCTTGTAATGCCTTTAAGTCCCAATATTGAACATCTTTCCCCGTTACCGTTGCCCCACTAGCTATTAAGGTAGGATTGACCATTTCACCAATTGCTAGAGGGTTATTGAGCAAGGTTATACCTACACCCAAGACAGAAACAAATGTTGTCAAAACTGGATTAGGTTTTTGTGGAGTAAAATTAAAAGCCATTAGGATTTAAACTCGGTTATTGAGGACAGACGCAAAATTTTACGTTTCCACAGGTTATGTTTGTTATAACAGAAAAAACATCAATAAAACCATGGTCTTTAAAATAGAATTTATATTCGGCTATAATATCCCTGGAGGGAATGGAGTTGTGTTTCCTTGACAAACCCAAGCCGCCCAAAAATAGGGATGAGCTAAGGGTTGAAAATTAGGAGAATTTTTAATATCATCTAACATTAATGATCGGTGTTCAACTAATTCTGCTAGGATTTCTTCACCGAGGGGAAACTGTTGTAATTCTTCAATTTTAACAGAACGAATATACTCTTGAGCCCTAATTAAAGCATCATACCGACCATAACCGGATTTTAATAAATCTAAGAATTGATTCATTAATAAAATACTGGCTTTGGTGGGAACAGACCATAAACTCATGACTAATGTTTTGCAACCGGAGACGGCAAATGCTCGACGTAATCCTAATACTCCTTCTCCAATTTTAACATCTCCTAAACCACTTTCACAAGCAATTAATATTGTTAATTCATTTGCCCATAAATCTAATACGGCGACATCTTGGGCGAATAAAAATCCCTTTCCTGCTTCGGGGGGTAAATTGCCTCCTAATTTCCAAGTATTTGCCCCTGCTAAGGCTAACCCGGAACGCATGAGGGAGTTATCAATAGTAGGAGTAGAAAAGCGATCGCTATTCCTTAAACCCTGAATTTGATCCCCCCTAACTCCACTTAATAAAGGGGGAATGGAGGAATTTTTAGTTTCGGAATTTTGGATAATTTGTTGAACAACAGGAATAAAATTCTGTAACCAACTAGCTGTATTTATCTCTCCTTGTTTATTCACACTATCAATAACCGTTTCTAGGCAATTAATCAACGTTTGATTTAACAAATTAGGGTGATTTTGTAAAATTTCCTGTTCCTCTCCCTGGGGACACTGTAACAGCGATTGAATTAACTTAAAATAGGGATTATCCCCAGAGTTAAAATAACCGTGAGTAGCAATTAACAAAATATTAGGACAATTCACCCGACCGAACAAAGGTTCTAAAGCTTGTTGTTGCAAATAGGGTTTAACGCCTAATTTTTGGGCTACAGTTTCCGCTAATATTCCCGTTTCTGGAAGCGGATCAAAATATTCCCCACCCAAGCGTTTAATCACATCATTCGTAGTAAGCCCTTCAGGGCTTTCATCCCCATTTGTAGTAAGCCCTTCAGGGCTTTTCTGAGGGCTGAAGCCCTCACTACGGGATAAGTTAAAGTCAGGATCAGCCATAATAAAAGGAGGAGATGCAGGGCGTTCTGTTTCAATAGTTCCCCGGAGAATATCTCGCCCCGTACTCAAATAACTAATTTGATAACGATCAATTAATAGCCGCCCCTCCTCTGGTAAAATCCCAAAGGGAACGAGACATAATTCATAATCTGGGGCAATAATTAAATGGGAATATTCGGCTAAATTCACCTGTTCTAAAATAGGATTATAAATCGCTTCTCGTAATTTTATCCCCGCTTCCAGATAAGATATTTGTTGAGGAGGTTGTCCTTTGTGGCGCATTCCTAAATCTTTTAATCTCGGTTCAGATATCATCGTTTCCCGAAATACCTTGATTAACCGTTCAATGGGTTCCGCATCTCCTAATAAAATCATCTGCACCGCATCGGGTTTTTGAGCAGGTAAAACAAACGCCAAATATTGGGCAGGTTGCCATTGATATGCTTTAAAATCATAGACATCAAACCGCACAAACTCCACTAATGCAGAACCTTCGGGTAATGCCAACGCCACCGCCCGTCTGTCGGTTTCTTGGTCTTGGAGTTGAATTTCTGGCACTTGGGAAGCGAGTTGTTTTTCGATTTGTTCACATTCCTGTTGTAATTCTGTGACTAAATTTTGATGTTCACGGCGGCGGAGACGATACTGTTCTAGGGGTTCTTGGGGTTGGATGAAAGGCGGATCAAACATTAGATGGGTTAACTGTTCTCGCAAGGATCGTAACCGTTGAAATTCCGGTTGCAGGTGGGAATATCGTTCACTATAAATGGCAAAATTAAACGCAGCTAAGGCAGTGGCGGTGATACATTTACGTTGAATAACAACATCTAAGGCGATTTTTGCTGCTTCGGTAGAGTCGGAAAAATAAGTTGAAATTAAAGATAAAAATAGATCAAACCGATATCTAATATTGTCGATATAGGTGAGGCGATCTCGTTCTGAACTATAAGCAAAATTGGCACGCAAAAGCCGATCATCCATTGTGATCGCTTGCTGCATTAATTCTAAAGCTTCCCTTGAACGAGCAGTAGTTATCAACAATATTGCTAAATTGTTTAGACTAAGTACAATCTCAGGATGATCGCCTTGATATATTTGTTGCCTCATTGTTAAAGCTTGCTTAAATAAAGATTCAGCTTGACTCAAGTTGGCTTGGTAGTAGTAAAGTAAACCTAAATTATCAAGGGTACAAGCTATATCACTATGGATACCCTTGTAAAACTTAGTATTGATTTCTAAAGCTTGTTTCAATAAAGATTCAGCTTCGCTATAGTCTCCTGTACAATAGTAAACATATGCTAAATTATGTAAACTTTTAGAAGTATCAGGATGAACATCATTCAATAACTGTTGCCTCATATATAGTGCTTGTATATGTAAGGATTTAGATTTTTCGTACTGTTTAATCAATCTATAAAATTCTGCTATATTATTAAGAGTATTGGCTATACTAGCATGAGGTTTTTCTGATAGAGGTTCGTACATAATCAAAGCTTTATTATAGAAATATTCGGCTTCCGTATATTTGCCCTGGAAATAAAAAATCAAAGCCAAATTATTTAGGCTTTGTCCGATGTCATGATGAGGCTTATTAAATAACTTTTCTCTTATCTTTAAAGCTTGGTTATGCAATTTTTCTGCTTCTGAGTATCTGCCAATTTCTCGATATAATTCTCCTAAATTATTAAGTGTACAAGCAACATCAGTCTGATTCTCTCCATAGAGTTCTTTAAACATATAAAAGGACTTTTTATAAAAATCTTCTGCTTCACGATATTTTCCTAAAAATTTATAAATTTCTGCTAAGTTGTTTAGGCTTCGAGCTATATCAGCATCCATACCTTTCAATGCAAAAATTCTAATTATTAAAGCTTCTTGATGTAAAGGTTCTGCTTCTAAGTACCATCCCAAGATTCTGTATAATTCGGCTAGATTATGTAATGTATTAGCTAGCTCAACAGAATTCTTTTGAAATAAACATCTTCTCATCGCTAAAGCTTGTTGGTAGAAGATTTCAGCTTGTCTATACTTACCTTGAGCTTTGTAAAGGTCTGCTAAATTATTCAAGCTATCTGCTATCTCAGGATGAATACCTAAATCTAAGCTTTTTTTCATAACCAATGCTTTTTTATACAAAGGTTCCGCAGCATCAAGTAGACCTTGTGTATGATAGAGCTTTGCTAAGTTGTCAATGCTAACAATTACATCAGGATGATTACATGGATACAATAAAACAGCCAATTCTAAAAGCTGTTCAGCAAAACTTATGGCTTCAGTTACTTTATTCTGCTGATAAAGATTGGCAACTTGCTTATTTAATTGTTCGACTATCCTCATAGTAATAGGTCTGTTCATGAATGAGTTTAATTGCAAGTATGGGGCGCACAATACAGCTTACACACCCTACCTTTTGGGATAGGTTGAACAATCGCAATTTTTAAAATTTAAGAATTGCGAACAATGGGTAAAATTTTGACTCTGGATCGAGATGTTTCTAGGGTAATTAAAGCCCCTGCCTCTAATTGTTCCTGAAATTGGAATAAGGTATTAATCATCAATTTTCCAATAGCATCAGGTAACAAATTCTGAGTCCGCACTTGGACAACACTAGGGGATTGTGTTTGAGTCACTGCTAATATTGCGCCGAAGTCTAAATCATTCGTAAATATAATGTAATTGTTATCAGCAGCCCAAGCCATAATTACACGATCAGTTGCACGGGGATCTCCGACAGTTGACCAATGAACTGAATCAATCCCTGCATCTGTAAATGTTTGCACCCATTCCGGCGACAAATTCATATCAATTAGAATTTTCATACAGAAGTAAGAGGGACTTCAATCTCCTCAACTCGCCATGCAGCATAAGCTAATGCTTCATAAATATCTGCTAATTCTAAATAAGGATAAGCTTTCAATATATCTTCTGGCGTGCGTCCTGAAGCCATCAACCCGACAATGGTTCCAACGGTTACTCGTAAACCTCGAATACAAGGTTTTCCGCCCATGACTTCAGGATTAATCGTAATTCTTGTTAACGGTTTCATTGTTATTTCCTGTTAATCGTTATTATTGTACCGCTTTTAAAGGGGATGGAGGAAGATCAAACAGTCTTTAGAACATCAACGACTTGATATTCTGTATAAAACACCTGGGATTCTGAACGTTCCTCTACATAGGTTAACAATTCATAGAGATGTTGATGATCCAGTTCTAACGCTTCCTGTTGACTTTTTGCCAACCAATTTAAGGACGGCTGCTCAGGAGTAACCACTGCTAATAATTGTTCTTTTCCTTCTTCAACTGGAGCAAAAGCAGGGTTAGGTGCAGAGGATTGAGGTAATGTTATCTCTCCTTTATCCAAATACGACTGAGGAGCATATTCTGATGGACACCAACAGTACATTCCGCCAGAGGGTTCTCGTTCTAATAAAATTAAGTGTCCAGGTTGATCAAGATTAATTTTGAAAAGAAAATCACTATGAAGCGGTACAGTATCAAGATAACTTTTAGGTCGTGGTTTCAAGCTTGATAAACTTGGTAAAACTGGCCCCATTCTATTCTTAGCGGTTGTTTGTGTTTTCAGTTCATCCCAAAGTTTTTGTTTCAACCATTGTAGATAAACTGTCCCTCGTAACCAAGATTTAGCACTTAGAGATTTATCTCTACTCTTAAAATCACAGCCTTGTTCTGTCATCTTCGTGAAGATATTTTTGGTGAGATAGTCTTTTAAAACTTGTTGATAATTTTCAAGATTAGATTTAGTGTTTTTTAAATTGTCTTCTAAAACATCAGCTAGAGCATCATGTGTTAAATCATCATTGCTGCTGCGAAACCGTTCAACGAATACTAATTTACATCTATCCTTGAAACCCCATTGATCAGCGATCGCATTGAGAAACATATCCTCGTTATCGTTATATTCCTTAGAAATCATATTAAATTTGCCTTATTGATTTAATCACTATCATCAGTATATAAGCAATTTTCTGGTTTGCCTAGAGGGTTTCTACTCGGTTCTACTTGATTCTACTCAGTTCTATCAAGCTCTATATTCTTCTATTTTTTGCGATTTACAAACTCAGATTTAAAGATTAATTTAAAGAGGTAATCAATCAATAGAGGCTAAGGCAATGCAACCAAGATTTAAGTATTATAGCTGGGTCACTCGTTTAGCTGAAATGCTAACAGATGACAAACAGTGCCATTATGCACAAGCGTTAATGACTCAGTATCAAGTTGAGAAAAAACCGAGTAACTATGATTCCTCAGAACATGATCAAATGGTTATCGAAAGAGCAAGACAATTACAAGCAGAAGGTTATAAAGTGTATGTTGAGGAGGAAAATTCATTCAAATATCATGGAAAATACTTTCCGATTTGTGTCGGAGGTAGACCGGATCTTCGACCCATGAAAGGCAATCAATTGATTGTAGAAGATTGTAAATCAGGCAGACGCAAACATTCTCACAAGATGCAAGTATTACTCTATATGTTTCTCCTTCCCTTTGCACCCGAAACTAAAGCTCTCTATCAAGGTAAAATTCCGCATGGACGAATTATTTATCAGGATGGAATTGTTGATATTTATCCAGAAGAAGTTAACGCAGAATTTCAACAAAAGTTACGAAATGTGATTGCAACGCTATGTAATTCAACATTACCTCAAGCAACACCGAATAAATGGGAATGTCGTTATTGTCCAATTCCTCATTCTCACTGTCCTGCTTATTATTCCAGTGAAATTGCATAATCATTATAAGTTAAAATTACCGTGTAGGATGAAAAACACCCATCCTACGCAATAGGATTCGGTCTAAGAATGCGGTGCATATCTAAACTGGGAGGTTTAACAATGGTTTGAGTTAACATATCGTGAATTTGTCCGCGATGATGGGTTTGATGGTTAAAAAAGTGCATAATTAATATATCAATTGGATCGTCATGAATATTTTCAGCACTATTACGATAACGAATAGTTTAATCGAATTTAATTTCATCTAAATGTTGAAAAAAATCTTCAATTTTAGTATCTTCAATTTGACGATTTTGCCATAATTGATCAAAATCTTCATAGAGAATTGTATCCAAACCTGTCGAGGTCATTTGATCACATGAAAACCGATTCATCCATAAGCGATCGCCGACCATAATATGATTTAATGTGTTATGAATACTCTTAAAAAAAGCAGGTCTAATTTGTTTACGTTCTGCATCGGTCAATTCTGCACAAGCTGAATATATCCGTTGATTTGCTAACGCATTATAACGAGCTAAAAGTTGAAAATGAGCAATTAGAGGATGAGTCATAGAATTAAGGGTTTTAAAGTTAAACCGAGTAAAAATATTTTGTGTAACGGTGATCAAAATCACATTTATTTTACCATAAAATCACAAGTAAAGATTCTGTAAAATCACTTCGGTTTTGTAAAAAATCTGTAAAGATTAAACTATCGGGTTCAGATTGAATAATTATGGTTCCTAAAGTTCAGCTTTTACAATCTGCCCTGGGTGATTTATTCGCTCAAGTGAACGCCACAGGTCATTTAACCCTTGCGGATCGTTATGGACTGATGGCAGCGATTTTAGATGAATCTCTCTCAGAAGAAGAAAGACGCTGTGTAGATCGATTACTCAGAGGAGTCTCTCGCGGAAAAATTAAAATTGTGGATGAATTCTCTAATTTACGATAATTAACATTTTCCTTTTTGTCCATCGGGCATAATTGCCCCACAGAAATTAGTTCCTTGTAATTTAGCATTATTCAGGTTAGCATTTAATAAATTAGCATTATTAAATTGAGCATCTTCTAAAAACGCTTGATAAAGATCAGACCAAGACAGGTCAGCATCCTTTAAATTCGCTTTTCTTAACGTGGTACTATGGAGCTTTGTATCGCGTAAATCTGCCCCCGATAAATCTGCTTCGATTAAATTAGCTGAACTTAAATCCGCCCCTTTTAAATTAGCTCCTCTCAGGTTAGCTTTTTGCAAATTTGCTCCTAATAAATCCGCCCCTTCTAACTTTGCATCTGCTAAATTAGCCTGACTTAAATCACATTGTTGACATTGATTGGTACTAATTAATCTTTCGACATCACTTTTTCGTTCTGCTAAAACTGGAATACTCACTCCCAAACCCATTAAACCCACAATAACCAGAATTAACCATCGGGAATTCAAAACAGTAGAGTTAGGAGAGTTTTGCAGATGTTTAAATAATCTAAAATTCGGAATTTTCATAACTTTTTAGGAAAACCAATTAACAAAAGTACCATTATTTGCTATTATAAGATATTGTTCTGTCATTTCTAAAGCTATGTCTGCGCCCGTTAGCGCCCCTGTGATTACCTCCTTTCCCTTAACCGCAGTGATTGGACAAGGTGCCATTAAGCTGGCCCTCTTGCTTGCGGCGGTTGACCCTGGTTTGGGTGGTGTTGTGATTGCCGGAAGACGGGGAACGGCTAAATCCGTTATGGCGCGGGCATTACACGCTTTATTGCCCCCAATAGAAATTGTTAAAGGATCAATTGCTAACGCCGAGCCCTTTGATCAGACCCAACCTACGGAAATTGTCCCCACAGCCTTTGTCCAAATTCCGTTAGGGATCACCGAAGATCGATTAGTGGGTTCGGTGGATTTAGAGCAGTCCGTTAAACAGGGTCAAACCGTATTTCAACCCGGACTTTTAGCTACAGCGAACCGAGGGGTTTTATATGTGGATGAAATTAATTTGTTAGATGATAATATTTCTAATTTATTATTAACAGTTCTAACCGAAGGCCGGAATTTAATTGAACGGGAAGGCATTAGTTTTGAACATCCCTGTAAACCTTTATTTATCGCTACCTTTAACCCCGAAGAAGGGTCATTACGAGATCATTTATTAGATAGAATTGCGATCGCCCTATCCGCCGATGGGGTTCTCAGTTTAGATCAACGGGTGCAAGCAGTAGATCAAGTGATGGATTATGCGAAATCACCCCAGGATTTCTTAACTCAATATAACCAAGAATTAGATGATCTAAAAACCCAGATTATTTTAGCCCGGGAATGGTTAAAAGATGTGATTATTACCCCGGAACAAATCTTATATTTAGTTCAAGAAGCGCTGCGGGGCGGTGTCATGGGTCATCGGGCGGAATTATTTGCCGTGCGAGTGGCTAAAGCCTCCGCCGCCCTGGAAGGACGTACCACCGTCAACGCCGATGATTTACGTCGGGCGGTAGAATTAGTGATTGTTCCCAGGGCCAAAATTGTGCCACCTCCTGAAGAACAGCAACAGCAACCACCTCCACCCCCACCCCCTCAAGATCAGTCCCCTGAAGACCAGGAGCAGGAAGAAGACGAGGACGAGGAAGAAGAAGACCAGCCAGAAGAAGAAGAAGCCACTATCCCCGAAGAATTTATTTTTGATCCCGAAGGGGTGATTCTCGATGATAGCGTCTTGTATTTTACCCAAATGGCGAACCGTCAAGGTAAATCTGGCAGCCGCAGCGTGATTTTTTCCGATGACAGGGGGCGCTACATTAAGCCCGTTTTACCCAAAGGGAAAGTCCAAAGAATTGCCGTTGATGCGACGTTACGGGCGGCGGCACCCTATCAACAGGCCCGACGTCTACGGGAACCGGGGCGGAAAGTGATTGTCGAACAAGGGGATATTCGCGCCAAACGGTTGGCCCGCAAGTCTGGGGCGTTAGTAGTATTTGTAGTGGATGCTTCTGGTTCAATGGCCCTGAACCGGATGCAGTCGGCAAAAGGAGCGGTGTTACAACTATTAACGGAAGCCTACCAAAGTCGGGATCAGGTGTCCTTGATTCCCTTCCGAGGGGAACAGGCGGAGGTGTTGTTACCGCCCACCCGTTCGATTGCGGCGGCTAGAAAACGCCTAGAACGCTTACCCTGTGGGGGTGGGTCGCCCTTGGCACATGGGTTAACCCAGGCGGTGAGAGTCGGGGTAAATGCTAAACAGTCGGGGGATATTGGTCAAGTGGTGATTGTGGCTATTACCGACGGACGGGGAAATATTTCTTTATCTCGGTCTTTGGGAGAGCCCCAAATTGAAGGAGAGAAACCGGATATTAAGAAAGAAATATTAGAAATTGCTGCAAAAATTCGCGGTTTAAAAATGCAATTGTTAGTGATTGATACTGAGAGTAAATTTATTTCTACGGGGTTTGCTAAGGAGTTAGCAAAAACAGCCGGAGGGAAATATTATCATTTACCAAAAGCAACGGATCAAGCGATCGCCGCGATGACTCAAAATGCTTTAAGAGAGGCGATCGGTTCTTAATAGTATTAACTCGTTCCCCGTGTCTCGCGGGGAATGTTTGTTTGAGGCTCTGTTTCTATTAATATTAGTGGCAGAGCCTCAATAGCTGAACTGGCACACCTGATTGGTGAAATCATTGCTCAATCTGTTAGGATGTGATATTATTAGAATCTAGTCAATTAACAAGCCAAAATCAATGATTTAAACAAGGATAAATTTTATTAGTATCTAAAATCAAATTATCTTGATTATGCTAAAAAAAATCAAAATTAAAGGTTACAAATCAATTCAATCCTTAGAATTAGAACTCAATAAAATTAATATTTTGATTGGGGCTAATGGTGCTGGAAAATCTAACTTGATTTCATTTTTTAAGTTACTGTCGTGGATGATACAATCTCAAGGAAAATTGCAATTTTTTATCGCTCAATCTGGGGGGGCTAATTCCTTACTGTTTGATGGGGTTGCAATCACACCTCAACTGGAAGCAGAACTTAATTTTAAAACAGATTCAGGTCAAAATGATTACTATTTCAGATTGTTTCATGCAGCATCAGATACATTGATTTTTGGCGAGGAAAAGTACAGATTTTCTAGTTCTCGTTTTCGTTCAGTAGCTGATTGGATTTCTTTGGATTCTGGTCATAAAGAAGCCAAGATTATTGATCTTTTTAATCAAGGAATTAATCAAGGAAATTCAACAGCTAGAATCTTAGTTCCTTTACTCCAAAATTGTAAAGTTTATCAATTTCATAATACCTCTGACACGGCTCGAATTCGGCAAAGGTGGGGTATTGAAGATAATCGTTATCTGCGGGAAGATGGAGCCAATTTAGCCTCGGTTTTGTTGAGATTAAAGGAAACAGAACCCAAACATTATCGAATTATTGTCGATACCTTAACTCAAATTACTCCATTTTTTGATGATTTTGTTTTGGAGCCCGTTGTTGATAAAGTTATCTTACAATGGACAGAAAAAAATACGGATATTATTTTTAGTTCTCATCAAATTTCCGATGGAACATTAAGAACAATGGCATTAGTTACCCTACTGTTACAACCAATATCTGATTTACCAGATGTTTTAATCTTAGATGAACCCGAATTAGGTTTACATCCCTATGCAATTAATATTATTGCGGGATTAATTCAGAGTATTTCCCACGAAGTTCAAGTTATTTTAGCGACTCAATCAACTTTTTTAATTGATTGTTTTGCACCGGAAGATATTATTGTTGTTGACCGTAAACAACGTGCTTCTGAGTTCAATCGTCTCGATCCTGAACCTTTAGAAGATTGGTTAGAAGAATATTCTTTATCGGAACTTTGGAATAAAAATGTTTTGGGAGGAAGACCAAAGTGATGATCCGCTTACATATTATTGCTGAAGGTCAAACAGAAGAAGAATTTGTTAATACAATTTTAACAGAGCATTTAGGCTGTTTTAATATTAGCACTGATGTCCATTGTATTACAACAAAACGAACACGAACCAAAGTTTTTCGAGGCGGTTTACCCAGTTATCAAAAAATAAAAAAAGATATTATTTTCTGGTTAAGACAGGATAAACATCCTGAAGCTAGATTTACAACAATGTGTGATTTATATGCTTTACCTAATGATTTCCCTGAGTTTGAGGAAGCACAGAAAATATCTGATCCTTACGAAAGAGTTGAACAATTAGAAAATGCTTTATTTCAAGATATCAATGATAGTCGGTTTATTCCTTATATTCAATTACATGAATTTGAAGCTCTGATTTTATCTGAACCCATTAAACTTGAGGAACGATTTCCAAACTATCAATCAGAAGTTAAAAAATTAGTTTCCCTCTGTCAATCTTTTGAATCCCCAGAACTCATTAATGATGGAGAACAAACGGCTCCTTCTAAACGAATTATTCAAGCTATTCCTAGTTATGAAGGCGCAAAAGTGTCTGTTGCGCCTTTAATGGCTCAAAAAATTGGCTTGGAAAATATTAGGCAAAAATGTCCTCATTTTAATCAGTGGATAGAACGATTAGAAAATTTATCTCAACCCGAATAACATTGAGTTTAAACACTGTTATTGCTAGAAAATAGAAGTCGTAAAGTTCTCTGTATATCAATCTAACTGATGACTGATAAATAAGGTGTAGTTTTTAATAGCTTTGGGTTCGGAGGGAACACCTTTTTTCATTAATATGACTCCATCTCTAAAATCAATAATCCCGTATTCTTTATTAGAGGTTAATTGTTCAATCCGTTGAGTGATTTCTTTTAAGGCATCGCGATCGCCTGAAAATGCAATACCATATTTTTTTAATTGCCATAAATCCGCTAGAATATAGTCAACAGAAATTACCTCTCCCGCATCATTTCTTAACTGATATAATGGAAACCTTAATATTTCTCGGCGACTGGATAAATGTGGCACAATATAGGTTGTTGTGGCAACACTGGCATCGGCAGGAATGGCATCTATTAATGGTCTAAATTGAGCAACGTGCGACCATTGAGTGGTGACGGGAATATAAACCCAAGGATCAACCGAATCAGGAATAATAAAATAAAGGCTACGATGGGGATTGGATGTGAAACTAAAGAATAATGATAACCCAATACAAAATAACCAAAATCGACGGAATTTTACCGAGGGTAAAACCTTTACTTGCGAAATTTCTTCTCCTTGGGCATTGAATTGAAGTTCAGACTGTTCTTGTAACTGTTTTTGACGATTTGACCACCATAAAATTGTGCCATAAAACAACCCTGGAACCACCGTTAAGGCATAACGAATCGTAATTGATAAAACCGATTCTCCCTTTGCCATAAATAGTTTTAATAAAGGAAAACCCGCTATCATCCAAGACGCTGGAGCGATCGCCGGAATAAAAGCCAAGGGCAACCATTGACCCAATAAATATTTTAATGTTCCCCCAAAAGGAGTAACAATTTCCATAATTAATCTGCCGGGATTACTAATAATTCCCCAAAGAATTTCTAAGGTTGATGCTTTATCTCCATCGGCATATTGACCAAACCTTTCCATCATAAACCGTTCGGAAATATCAGCCGAAAATAAGGGCATAATCAAATTAGTTAGGGCTAAAATATAACCAAAACTAAGCATACAAACCATCACACCTTGAATTGGATGACGTTTACTCAAAATTAGGTAAACCCCAACCCCAAATAAAATAATCCCCGAATCCTCCCGCACCATTAAAATTAAAACCGCACAGATCCAAAATAGCCACCACCAGCGTTTTTCCATCGCTAGTAGCGCAGTGAACATAAATAAAGGAATTTGACAGATATCATGGAAATTGCTTAAGGTGGGGCCAATCACTGCATTAGCCGCATAAAAGCTGACACTAATTAAAGCAGCTAAGGGGGGTTCCAAATGCTGACGAGCTAGGAGATAAAGCACCAGTCCCGCGATGGTAATTAATGTTACCTGTAACACCGAGAGGGTAACGGGGGAAGGAAACAGGGCATAAAGAGGTAACCAAAGTAATAAAGCTGGGGTAAAATGCTGTCCTAAACGATGGTAACTAACGCTGGGAAACTCCCCCTGATGGACAACGTTGGTGGATAGGGCGGAAGACAGAGAACTTTGAAATAACCGCCCGTGTGCGCCATTCCAAAACACTTGATTAAAAATGCCCTGGTCATAGGAGGCATAAAAACTAAAGTAACGGTGTAGAGTTAGGCTTAAACAAATGATCAAAAATGCGATCGCAACTCCTACGACCCATCTGAATGACGAATTTTTCTGCCAGTTTTGCCCGCTTAGGAACATTTGGGATCTACCTAAATTTTTTCAACAGCTATCACCCCATACACTCAACACAGGTGAGGGAGGCCAAATCACAATCACGCAATAGTCTACCATTCTCTCTCGGCTTTCCAGTTTCCCTGATTCAAAAAAATCAAATCTAAAGAAGATGTTAAATTAAACTATAAATAAATGCAGTTGCCCATGTACTATCCTTCTTCGTTCAGAGACAGTGAAAATAGTTTACCGCACCTGCTCAAAACCCATGAAATGCAGGCTTTTCCAGAAAAACAGTCCTTGTCCCCAGAAGTCCCCTTACAACTTCTTTTATTTGTTGATCAGCGTCCTAGCTCCCAAGATCGAATTCGGCGAATTCGTGATTTCCTAGAGGAGTTAAAGACTCAGAATGAATTTGAACTTCAGATTATTGATGTCGGTGAACAGCCCTATTTGGCTGAACATTTTAAGCTGATGGCTACACCCACCCTAATCAAAATCCACCCCGAACCTCGACAGGTTCTCGCAGGAAGTGATTTAGTGGCTCAACTGGAACACTGGTGGCTCCGTTGGAAACAAACGACGGAGTTATTTGAGTTAAATGAACAAAATTCAGGTGCCCCCGCTACTCATGCAGCTAATTCGGTGGCCCATGTTGCTGAATTAATTCAACTCAGTGATCAGATATTTAACCTCCAACAAGAAAAGGAACTTTTACAACAACAATTACAGTTTAAAGATCGAATTATAGAAATTTTAGCCCATGATTTGCGGAGTCCTTTAACAGCGACTTCCCTAGCCATGGAAACGTTATCTTCAGATCAAATTACTCCCGCTTTGAAAGTGCGTTTGATTCAACAAGCTCGCGCTCAAATTCATATTATTGATCGGATGATTACGGATGTTTTAGAAACATCAAATTGTCCTAATATTCGTTTACAAATTCAACCAAATCAGTTAGAATTAACGGTATTTCTACATCAAATTTTAGCGCAGTTAGACTCACAATTTCAGTCTAAATCGTTGAATCTGAAAACAGATATTCCCCATGATACCCCTTGGGTTTATGCCGATCCAGAACGGATTAGGCAAGTGATTGTTAATTTATTAGATAATGCAATTAAATATACTCCCCGAGGTGGAACCCTAGAAGTAAGTGTGTTACACCGCACCAGTCAAAAGGTACAGGTGAGTATTGCCGATAGTGGGCCAGGAATTCCCCAAGAAAACCGCGATCGCATTTTTCAAGAAGGTTTTCGCCTCGCCCGGGATCAAGGTCAAGACGGTTATGGTATTGGTTTATCGTTGTGTAAAAAAATTATTGTCGCCCACTACGGAAATATCTGGGTCGATTCTAGTTCAACCCGAGGCAGTTGTTTTCACTTTACCTTACCGGTTTATAATTAGATATCTCCAAAGCGGTATTGCTCTATTTTTTCATTTAATAATATTCACCATATCGAATATATTTTTCCTTGAGATTTTCGGAAATCCTTGACTTTTTTCAGATGTTATATTAGACTGTTCATCATTGTTTTTTTATGAAAGAATGCGATCGCCCCTGATTTTATCATCAGGCGATCGCTCTTTCTTTACTATTTCACTCCCGATTTTGAAACGGCCCTGGAGGTTAGGGGGGTGGGGTTATGAAATCAACATAATTGTTAGTAGTTTAGGAAGAATTATGGAAACATTAAAAGGACGGGATTTTTTAAGTTTGGCGGATGTGAGTATTGATGAACTCTATTTATTATTAGATTTGGCGACAAAATTAAAATCAGGAATGGTCAAATTGCGTCGCAATAAAGTATTAGGATTAATATTTTCTAAAGCTTCAACCCGAACTCGGGTTAGTTTTACCGTTGCCATGTATCAATTGGGGGGTCAAGTGATTGATTTAAACCCGAATGTTACCCAAGTAAGTCGCGGAGAACCATTAATAGATACGGCTAGGGTATTAGATCGATATTTGGATATTACCGCAATTCGTACTTTTGAACAAAAGGATTTAGAAACCTTTGCTAATTATGCGGAAATTCCAGTAATTAATGCTTTAACAGATCGGGAACATCCCTGTCAAGTTTTAGCGGATTTAATGACAGTTCAAGAATGTTTTGGAACCTTAGAAGGTTTAACTTTAAGTTATTTTGGCGATGGGGCTAATAATATGGCTCATTCCTTATTATTAGGCTGTGCCATGGTGGGAATGAACGTTAGAATTGCTACCCCGGCTAACTATTTACCCGATGCAGATATTGTTGAACAAGCCAAAGATATTGCTAAGGGAAAAACCGAGGTAATTGTTACTGAAGATCCTATTAAAGCGGCAAAAGATGCAAATGTTGTTTATACAGATGTTTGGGCAAGTATGGGACAGGAAGAAGAAGCCAGAGCTAGAATTCCTCTGTTTCAACCCTATCAAGTTAATAGTAAATTAATCGAAAAAACCGCCGATAATTCAATTGTTTTGCATTGTTTACCCGCCCACCGAGATGAGGAAATTACCGATGAAGTCATCGAGGGATCTCGTTCAAAAGTTTGGGATGAAGCGGAAAACAGAATGCACGTTCAAAAAGCATTATTAGCCGTATTATTAGGAGATGATTAACCTTTAAATTCTGAAAAAATAAGCGATCGCATTTTCTTAAAGCCCCCCTTCTCAATGGGGATTTGGGGGGATCAACCCCTAGCCCCCCTTTCGGTGAGCATTTTTGTTCACTCTTTACCCATGATGCGGACAAAAGGACTTGAACCTTCACATCTTTACGATACTAGAACCTAAATCTAGCGCGTCTACCAATTCCGCCATGTCCGCGTTTATTGTTCAATTTTTTATTGTAGCACAGATCCGCAGAATTTAACATTAATAATTTGATTTCATCCGATCAGCTACTGCTTCAATGGCTTGCAGAAGTTGGGTATTATTCCAACCCAGCACCAGATCAGCAGCGATCGCAGCCCCTCCAGCCCCTACCCCTTCCTTAACATAACCCTGTTCATAGGCCCGCAGTTGCGGATAAACCGAGGTAGAAAAATTCAGTTGCGTGGCTAATAGGGGGACATTTCCCAGCATTTCCGCCAATCCCACCGTATCACCCGTGGTATCTTCAGCCACCCAACGGGTCGTTCCCACCACCACCCCATCAGCACGCCAAGGAATATCATATTGAGTCACGATCGCCTCTACCAAACCATAAACCGCTAACATCTGAGTTCCACCCGCTAACAGCACCCCGACGGTACGACTAGCGGCCAAAGTCATCCCCGCCACCACAATTTGCATCGGATCACCCACCGCGGCTACCAACTCGAACGGATCAATCCCTATCCCTGATAACGGCCAAAACCCGGCTTGCTGTAATCCCGTGGTGGCGATCGCTAATTTTTGGCCATGATTGCAACGGGGATGACTACTATTGACCTTATCTATGGCAGAAATTCCCAAACCCAGCAACACCGCTAAGGCCGTAGTCGTTCCCCCCACCACGCATTCCGATAAAATTAGATAACTATTTTGGGCATCCCGCGCCATCCGTTCACCCCAAATTAACCCCTGCTCAAACAGATGCTTGACAGTCCCTAAAGTCATGGCCGCACCGGATGTTATACATCGGGCTGCACCCCCCCCCAAATCAATCGTAGGAACCGAAGGAGCAACGGATAATCCGGCATTAAACAGATACAAAGGACATTTTAAGGATTCCACCACAGCCCGGGAAATTAACACCGGAGAAGCTCCCGCATCCAGTGGCGGTAAGGGATACTGGGGAAGGGGTTGGGGCCCATTATGAAGAAACTCAGCATCCGCAACGGCCGTATATTGTCGGGAGTCGCTGGTAGCTCCAGCGGCGGAAATCCCTGGAATTAAGGCCGTTGCTGTAAATCCCAACACACAAGCAAACACAGGTTTAGTCCCTTGATAGTGATGTAACCACCGATTCCCCTCAGCAAACTGGGTATAAACCTTAACAGCCATTTAACCTTCGTAATCTAATAAAACTTGTACCCATTTGGGCGGGCGAGGAATGGGACTATTGAGACGATCTAATAATAATAAAGAGACTAGATGAACCACAAATAAATAGACAATACTATTAATTAAAATCATCAGAACAGCAAGCACCTGCACAAAAACTAAACTGGGTTGAGCCAAAATCCCCAACTTAATAAAAATCCAGTCCGCCACCGCAGTCATTTGGATCGTGGCGTAGGCCCACAAATTCCGCCCTAGCAGGATGGAAAGTAACCAATATTTAAAGAAAAAACCAATAGCAACAATCAAAGAACCCGTCCCAATGGACATCCACCAAGGAGATTTGCGTTTCCACATTCCCCCTAAAACTACTCCTAACCAACCATAAGGAATTAAAAACACAATACTGCGAGTTGGCCCCATTAACACCGATAACAATAAAAATGAAGCTACCGCCCCCATAACCGCAGCCCGTTTTCCCCATCGTAAATATAATAAAGCCATCGGTAAGGCGAAAAACAGCCGCAGCACTGGCCCCATGGGAAAATAATAATTAACAAACCATATTAAACTTCCGGCACTGGCTAAAAAAGCCGTTTCTACTAGAATCAGGGAGTTTCTATGGGCATGGGATAGTTTCGCCAGATGACCCGAAGCTTCAGAACGGGGGATATCTGCATCAACAGATACCCATTCCTGAGTTTCAGATTCACAGGGGTTAACAGAGGAACTTGATGGAGAAGAATCACTCATTTAATAGGGAATGGGCAATGGGCAATGGGCAATAGTACCATTCAGACTAATATCCGTTCTAGGGCATGGACATCGGGAATACTCAAAATATCCCGTTCCCGATGAATTAATCCTTTTTTCTCTAACTTACTCAGAACCCGAGTTACGGTTTCCCGAGCCAGACCACTCAAACCACTTAACTCCCGATGGGGAAGATTAGGAATTTGTGTTCCGCCTTGATCTGAAGTTGTACCTTGGCCCTCTGCCAGAAATAGGAGAATATCGGCAACCCGGGATGTACTATCAGATTCGCGCAATCTCAGACGTCGATTCACCTGGCGTAAACGCCGTCCCATCAATTGAGCTAGTCGCATTCCCGCCTTGGGTTCGGTGGTAATCAACTCCACAAAATCCTGAGCCGGCATATTCCCAATTAAGGTTGGCGCTAATGTAATAACATCGGTGGAGCGGGGGACTTCATCGAGTGCTGCCATTTCTCCAAATAGTTCACCCTTACCCAAAATATTCAGCGTTACTTCTTTACCATCCAAATTATAGGTACGAATTTTAACCCAACCGTCCAGAATAAAATAAACGGAACTTCCCCAGTCATTTTCTAATAAAATCACTTGGTTGGCTGGATGGTTTCGACCCACAATATGAGAGGTTGCTTTATCCGCCGCATCCGGTGGCAAGCCTTGAAAGAAAGGCGTTGAGCAGATCATCTTGTGAATATCAGAGTGATTGTCACGGGAGAAATACCGATCTTCCATGAGGCTGTGATAAAATTATGAGTTAGTAATTACTAGGCAATTTCATATTTTAGAGCTATCAGGACATAAAAAAGTTAAAATGGTTTAGTTTCTAACCCTATTGCCTTCGGTGGGTGATTAGCCAATAAATTCAAAGTCAGCCGTTTGAGTCCTTCGTGCCAAGCCTAACATATTATGTAGATCACAACTGCTTTAATCAAGGAAATCCTTGAGATTAAGCAATTATAGAGTGCCATTAACATAACGATTATTGAGGGGGTTCAGCCTTGAATGTTCAGAAAGGTCAGATTCAAGCACTCATCACCGAAATTGACGAGGTTCTTAGTCAGCCCAGCTTACGTTTGCCCTGGGTCGTTTTTGGCGAAACTGTCACACGCTCCCGTCAAGTCCTAGAGCGTGTCCGTAGGTATTTGGTCTTTCTTCAGGAACATACAGACGAGCAGGCTCTCGGTGTTACCTTGGAAGCCCATCAACCTTCTATATCCCCCGGAACGCGCGAACCTCTGTGGCAGGCAATCCGACGGGAAATGATTTATTTGCGGAGTAATTTGACTCAACCCCTTCAGGATGAGATCGATCGTTTGCGTACCGAACAACGCAATTTAATTCAAGAAATTCAACAATTAGAAGCCCGAAAAGCCCAAGCTATAGGACAAGTCCCTCCTCAACCCTATCAACAACAACTCAGTCGTGAATTTTTGCAAGAGTTCATGACCAGATTACAGGACAGTCTGATTCATAATGTGACCCAAACCCTGAACCATATTGAAACCCGATTTTTAGATTCGGTATTATTAACTGAATCCAACTCGCTGCCCGCCCTGGTTTCTGAAGCTGTGGACAGACCCCAAACAGCCCTCGACCCCCTGACTCCAGCCCAACGCCTGGAACAGATGCGACAGTTACAAGCGCAATCTGATCATTTACTGATGACCCTCGATTCCAGTCTGAGTGTGATTTTTGAGGCCTTGCAACGAAACCTCCAAACCTATTCTGATTCCCTTTCCCAAAGCTTAGAAAGGATGCACAGTCTGGGTAAACAGGGGGAGGTCATGTTTACCACCTTAGTCAACCAATTAGCCCAGCAGGTCGGTCAAGAAACGTCTTCCTATTTACAATCTTCATTACAATTAACTCAATCGGAAACCGCCTCGAACACGGATAATTTACCTTCTCCTGAGTCTGTGGTTTCTCCTCCCCAGGATTTTTCCTCCGCTTTTGAGGGACTCTTTCCCTATGCGGGGGCAGAAGTTCCTAGACAATCGACTCCTTCTGTTACTTCTAATGATGAGGATAACGAAGAACAGCTAAAAATTACCGATGAAGATGAATTCGAGGTTGCGTTTGAGACCATTGAGGGATTACCTACTCCCCCTATCGAAGATGGGTTAGATAGAACGCCAGAAAGCTCTCTTTCCCTCGATTGGGATGAGTCAATTGTAGAACAGTCCCTACCCGATGCCGATTCAGAATTAGAAAGTTTGTTTAATCTGGCGACGGAGCCAGAATCCTCGGCTGTGACTGCGGTGCCTCAAACACAAAATACTGATTTATTTGAGGATGATTTTGATGTCATTCAGGTACTAGATGAAGATGATGTTTCTGAAGAGATAGAAACCTTATTGCTAGATGAGGAAACCGATGTTCCAAGTCCTTCAACGGTCGAGAATGAATCAGAAATCCATTTAGACACCGAAGATTTATTTGGGGATGGGTCAACACCGAAAATCACAGCCATAGAATCGGAAAATATTGACACCGAATCCTTCGAGGAAACGGCTGATTTCTTGAGCTTAAATAGTTTAGATATATTCAGTCAACCGGATCAAAATGTTCCGATAGAATCTGATTTATCCTTAACCGCAGATGCTATCGATCCTGTATTCTTAGAGTCTGAGAACTTATTTACACCAGGATCTGAAGCAGAATTGGTGTCTCCTCTAACCGATGAAATTGTGGATTTGTCTTTTACTTCTGCACCGAATCCCTTTGAGGAAACCTTAGCAGATTTAAGTGATGTTTTTGAGGAACTCACCTTTGAGGAGGTTTCCTCCCCAAATTCTGATGTGATCTCGGCAAGAACCCAACAAGAACTCACCGGAATTACGAGTCCGATGGCATCTCCCTCTCCTATGGAAAGCCCAACAGTTAGTTGGGAGAAAGATGCTTATGTTCAAGCGTCCCCGAATGAAAATTTACTTCCCCTAAATTTGGAAGACGATAGTGAACAAGTCGATTCTCGTTTATTAATTGATCGCAATACTTTGGAACATTTAGAGGCAGATCTATTTAATTTAGAACAACCTGAAACCATTCCAATCTCCAAGAAAAATCCCGTAAAATCAACTTATTCCCAGCCTCAAGTTTCTACCCAAAAATCATCAGCAAAAACGAATTCAAAAGTATCTCAACCTGAAGAACTAATTACTTTTGAAGATTTATTTAGAGATATTGGGATGGAACCTCATTCAGATCAATCAGTTCCCTCTGTTTCCCTTGAATCCTTAAATAAACCAGCATCAGAAAAGCAAAATATTGCATCAACTCAAGGATTATCAGATTTAACTTTAGATGATGTTTTCAACAGTTTGAACTTGGCGGAGGAAAAAAACTTAAATTGGGACACCGAACAGGAGGAAGATTCTCTCAGTCTTGAAGCCTTGAGTCAGGAGTTTTTTAAAAACTGATAACTGATCACTGATAACTGATAACTGATTATGACTCAATGGTATTTAGGAATTGACTTAGGAACAACGGGAATATCCGCCGCCTTATTGCAGAGCGAAACCCAAAAAGTTTATCCTATTTATTGGCAAGCGGAACAGACAGAACTCTCTGGAATCGAGGATCTTCCCTTTACCTTTCGGCTAACGGCGTCAATTTACTATTTAGATCCACAGGAAAAAACCACTCAAGGCCTAATACAACGGTTTAAATCCTTATTAAACCTGGGAATTCCTTATCATTCAGTTAATTCTCCTGAATTAGCAGGGCTTCCCATGATTCATTGGTCAGAACAACAGTCCCTGCCCTTGGGGGGATTTCGAGAGGCCTGGACAGCTTTATTATCTACCTTACATCCCCATCGAATATTGTCTGGTCGCAGAATTTCCCCATCAAAGCAGCCTAATCGGGAAACTCCCCCAATCATGGCTTTACCTAATGTCTATACTGTGGGTGCTGTGGGACTCGATACGATCGAATTTCAGCAAGCATTAAATTGTTTAGATGGGGTGGTTTTAGGCTGTTCCACGGCCTCTACAGAAGCCTATCGTTTTAATCTTAGGGAAGCTGTATTAGCAGCAGGAATCATTAAACGTCCTGAACAAATTTTTATTATTGAGGATGCGATCGCAACTTTATTATATCAATTTTATCTCCATCCCCCCGATCCCGATAGCACAATTTTAATTATTAATATTGGTGCTACAACTACCGAAATAGCCCTAGCCAAACTCCCCCAGGATTTAACTGAATTTATGGCTTCCCAAGTGGTTTGTCATCATTTAGCCTATGCTGGAGATGCCTTAAATCAGGATATTATTACTCAACTTTTGATTCAGCCAGAGGGTTCACCCTTCCCCATATTTAATATTCCAGATGTGGAATTTCCTGAACCTGGACATCCTGATTTAGCCAAACGTTATCGTTTACAACAAATTTTACAGAGTGATTCTACGGGATTAAAGTTATTAGAAATTGCAGAAACTTTAAAATTTGAACTACAACAAAGCGATGTCCTTACCGACGCGAAGCACCGCTATACCCTAACATTAAATAATTATTCTTGGGAAGTTTCCCAACGAGATTTAGAACAAAAGATTTTTATTCCCTTTATTCAACAGTTAAATCGAGAACTCAACCATCTTTTCAGCACCCAGGGAATTTCTCCGATTAGAATTAGTCAAGCCATTTGCACAGGGGGAAATGGAACCTGGCCAACTTTTAGCCGTTGGTTACGCCAAAAATTACCAAATGCTTTGATTACCCAAGATAGTCCCCATGATCAAAATCATCGAGACAACAATTATTCCCATTGTAGTCGCTTGGCTTGGGGTTTAGCCGTATTACCCCTTTATTTTCAAGTCTTGGATATGTCTCGACATCAATACAGTGATTATTTTCTTTTAGCGGAACTATTGCGAGTGTTCAAAGAACAACCTTTATCTTTATCAGAAGTACATCAACTCTTAGAAAATCGCGGGGTCAATACCCGTTCTGTTTCAGATAGAATTATAGCAATTTTAAAGGGAAAATTACCTTCTGGTTTAATTCCCTCACCTTCTGATGCGATTTGGTTCACTTTAGAATCTCAAAAAAATCCTGATTATCAAGGTTTACTCGAAGGCGCATTATTTTATCAAGATGTCGATAATAATTATTTTATAAGTTTAGACCGCGCCGACCTGACCAGAAAATATTTAGCACAATTAAGTCTACATTCCCTACAAAATTGGGAAGAACCATTAATCAGTTATCAGTAAACAGTTATCAGTTATCAGTTATAGCAACCGCCAAGGCAGTTAGGACACCAGACGGATGTTGTAACCTAGACGGTGAAGTTCTTTTCCCCCTGTTCCCTCCCCCCCTAGCCCCCCGTGCACGGGGGGTTTGCTCCCTGCTCCCTGCTATAAAAAGTACCGAGGGGGATTGACAAAACCCGCGGCTGATGCGACAATATTGTAATGGCAAGTGTGGGCATACTCTTGACTATTTAGTCAACATTGAAAATATCGGCAAAACTTCTTTGTGTCTTTGTGGTTAAATTAGTCTTGACCCCAGCAAAGATCCCAGATAACTGATTTATGAACTTACCGAATTGGATTACGATTTCCCGTTTGTTCGGAGTTCCATTTATACTTTATTATTTACATGATCCAACTGTTACTAATCGTTGGATTTGTTTAGGAATTTTTTTAATAGTAGCCAGCACCGATTGGTTAGATGGATATTTAGCTAGAAAACTCAATCAAGTTACAGATTTAGGAAAATTTCTTGATCCCTTAGTCGATAAATTATTAGTTTTCGCGCCCTTACTTGCCTTAATTGAGTTAGGAAAAATTCCCGCTTGGGGAGTATTCTTAATCCTAGCACGGGAACTCACAATTGCCGGATGGAGAGTCAATCAAACTCAAATTTCTGGAGCGAATATTTGGGGTAAACTAAAAACAGTTAGTCAAATTTTAGCGATCGCATTTTTAATAGCACCTTTACCTGAACCTTGGCAAACCCTCAGCTTAATCCTATTCTGGATAACCGTAGGATTAACCCTAATTTCAGGTTTAATTTATCTAATTCCTCAACCTTCCGTAAAATCAAGTCTTGAAAATATCAAAACCTAAAACAACCAAAATCTCAATCTTCCCCATCACCTATCACGGATTTCAGAGGATTACGCAGATTAACACAGATTAAAATCCGTGAAATCCGTGAAATCCTCTTAAATCCGTGATCCCTATTCCCCAATAAATATGGGGCGACAAAAGCCACCCCATATCATATCAAACTAGGAATTAGTAATCAAAATCGCCGCCCATACCAGCGCCAGCACCAGCAGGAGCGCCGTCTTTAGGTTCAGGTTTGTCAGCAACAATACACTCAGTTGTTAACACCATTCCAGCAATAGAAGCCGCGTTTTGCAGAGCAGAACGGGTAACTTTGGCAGGGTCAACAATACCCGCTTCAAACATATCCACAAATTCGTTAGAAGCCGCGTTGTAACCAACATTAAAGTCTTTTTCTTTAACTCGTTCAGCTACCACAGCACCGTTAACGCCTGCGTTTTCAGCAATTCGTTTCAGAGGCGCAGCCAAGGCACGGGACACAATTAAGGCCCCCGTTAAGGCTTCATGGGTCAGGTTAGCATTAGCCCATTCTTCCAGTTGAGGAGCTAAGTGGGCTAAAGTTGTGCCACCACCAGGAACGATACCTTCTTCAACGGCCGCTTTCGTGGCGTTGATGGCATCTTCCAGACGCAGCTTGCGATCTTTCATTTCGGTTTCGGTAGCCGCACCGACTTTGATCACAGCCACACCACCAGCTAATTTAGCCAAGCGTTCTTGGAGTTTTTCCCTGTCGTAGGAAGATTCGGTTTCTTCCATTTGACGGCGAATTTGCTCACAACGAGTTTTAACGGGGGCTTCATTGCCTTCAGCAACGATGGTGGTGTTATCTTTGGTCAGGGTGATCCGACGGGCTTTACCCAGCATATCCAGCTTGGTATTTTCCAGTTTCAGACCAGCATCTTCGGTGATTAATTGACCACCAGTTAAGACGGCGATATCTTCTAACATGGCTTTCCGGCGATCGCCAAAACCAGGCGCTTTCACCGCAGCCACATTCAGCACACCGCGCAGACGGTTAACCACCAGGGTTGCTAAGGCTTCTTTTTCAATATCTTCAGCGATAATCACCAAAGGACGGCCAGAACGGGCAACTTGCTCCAGAACAGGCACTAAGTCCTGAACTAAGGTGATTTTTTTATCGGTAATTAACAGATAGGGTTCTTCCAGAACTGCTTCCATCCGTTCGGTATCGGTGGCGAAGTAGGGGGAAATATAGCCTTTATCAAAGCGCATCCCTTCGGTAATTTCTAATTCGGTGGTCATGGATTTTCCTTCTTCCAAGGAAATCACGCCTTCTTTACCGACTTTATCCATCGCCGAAGCAATCATTTTACCGACTTCTTCGTCGTTTCCGGCAGAGATAGAACCGACTTGAGCGATCGCTTTGGAATCTTCCACTTGGCGAGCGTGTTCGGCGATTTTTTCTACTAAAAAGGTAGTCGCTTTATCAATACCGCGTTTGAGTTCAATCGGGTTAGCACCCGCAGCCACGTTCCGCAGACCTTCTTTGACCATGGCGTGGGCTAGAACCGTTGCAGTGGTGGTTCCGTCGCCAGCGGCATCGTTGGTTTTGGAAGCGGCTTGACGAATCAAGGCAACTCCAGTATTTTCGATGTTATCTTCTAGTTCAATTTCTTTAGCAATGGTGACGCCATCATTCACAATTTGGGGTGCACCGAATTTTTTTTCTAATACGACGTTGCGACCTTTGGGGCCAAGGGTGACGGCAACGGCTTCCGCCAGGATATCCATACCACGCTCTAGGGCGCGACGAGCATTTTCGTTGTAAATAATACGTTTAGCCATGTTTTGTCTTCAGGTTTTAGGTTGATAATTAGAATTGAATTACTGAATCTTGAGGTTTTAACTTTGTAGATCGAATAACAATTTGTGGTGTACGATCTAAGGTTAAAAACGTCGATTAGTTGACGATCGCTAAGATGTCTTTTTCGGCTAACAGAACAAATTCATCGCCACCGAGTTTGATGTCAGTACCCGCGTATTTGGAGTAGAGAACTTTGTCGCCGACGCTGACTTCTAGTTCGCAGCGAGAACCATCATCATTGCGTTTGCCAGGGCCAACTGCCACAACTTCGCCCACTTGGGGTTTTTCTTTGGCGGCATCAGGAAGAAAAATTCCACCGGGTGTTTGTTCTTCAGATGCACTAACTTTAACGAAAACGCGATCACCAAGGGGTTTAACGGTTGATACGCTTAGAGATACAGCAGCCATTTATTAGCCTCCACTTTATGTAAATATTCGGTGATCGGAGTTTTATGATTTCCTTTGAGGAATTCAAATTAGCACTCTCGACTCCTGAGTGCTAATTTACCGAAAAAAGCCTCCCCATTGCAACAGTCTAATTTGTACGGGTTCCCGAACAAGGGGGCGGGGGGAGTAGGGGAGTAGGGGGAGTCAACAACAGTTGGCTGAACTGTTTGGCGTTGATATTAGCTTGATAGTTAAGAGGAATTTTATTCTCGGATAACAGTCATTAATGTAGAGACGTGCAACGGCGCGTCTCTAGCACTTATAGCAGGTAATAGGTAATGGGTAATGGGTAATAGGGAAGAAAAGACTTCACCACCTGCGGTTGGCTATATCGTTTTTTGGCAGTGACTTTATCCTCCCTGATTCACGCTTTAATCATAGAAATAACCCAATCAAATGTTTTTAGGACTTGTTGTAATACGGTTTTATCTTCTAAGTTGGATAACTGTAATGTTGGCTCTCGATATTCCGTAGGTTCTAAAGGGAGAGATAAACCGATCGCACTCAATTTATTTCTGAGTTCTAACCATTTTTCCTGTCGATCAAAAGGTGGTTGAGAACCATATTTATTAGAAGAAATTTCTAAACGTCCAGAAATATCAACGGTAAATAACTTTAACTGTTTTCGACCTTTTTCTTTTTGGTTTAATAAAGCTGTAAATCCACCATAAACATCTCCCGTCCCCCATTGTATAATAACTTCCGGTTCCTGAAGTTTTGCCCAATTATGAATTTCCTGGGCTATTTGTGTTTCATCCTCTCCCCGACGCAAGTGGAGTTCTTCAAAAAACGAAACCTCATCCCAGCGACGACGTTCTCCCGTGGCGCTGGATTTTTTTTGTTGAGCTTCGGCGGTTTGACCAATTAATCGAGGAACAAGGGTTTTTAAACCATCTTGACTGACATATTGTTTAATTTCTAAAGCCAAAACCTCGACTAAATCCGTTTGTTTATTCAGAAATTCAACTACCCTTCTTAATGGACTGGTAATTTCATCCGCCACAAAGACTAAACGCAGTTTTCCCGCTTGCAGATTGGTTTTAACTTTTTGCCAAAATCCATCTTCATTTAGATCTGAACCTAGAAAATCTTCAAACACTTGTTCAGGATCTCGACCTTGATCTCGACAGTTAGCTTCAAATTGAGAAATAATTGATTCTATCGGCCAATATAATCCTAAATTTGCCGCATTATCTAACATTTGACCAATCATTTTTTGTCGAGTTTCCACATTGCGACTGCGTTTAACTGTCACCAGCGTAGGAATAGAATCTTGATCCAGAAATAAATGATCCATTGACCAACGACTCCCATTATCTTCCTCAGCCGGAAGGGTTACGTCCCGGGAGATTAATAACCATCGTCGTAAAGATTTACCATGGCGCGTCTGTAACCGATCAATTTCATCCCCCGCTAAAAGATTGGGATAGGTTTCTAATAATTCCTGTATTTGATCTTCAGAATCGTAGGGCTGTTCCATCATTTCAACGAGCCGATCATCATCCTGAATCAGATAAATCCCTCCGCCCATATTATTTACCTTTTTAACTCTTAAATTAGGTGATTTCTCTTAATAATTTCCGGTAAATACCCGTTGTGCTGGCCCGGTCATATACAAATGTTGATCTTGATTTGACCATTCAATCTCAAGACAACCTCCGGGTAATTCCACTGTAACAACAAAATCGCAATTTCCTGTTAAAATTCCGGCAACCACAGAAGCACAAGCCCCGGTTCCACAGGCGAGAGTTGCTCCAGCCCCCCGTTCCCATACCCGCATTTTAAGATAATTGCGGTTAATCACTTGAATAAATTCCGTATTGGTGCGTTCAGGGAAAACGGTATGATGCTCAAATAAAGGGCCGATTTCTGCGAGTTTAATTTCCTCAACATCCTCCACAAAGGTAATACAATGGGGGTTTCCCATACTCACACAGGTAACATTCCAAGAATGTCCAGCTACTAACAAGAGAACATCGACTACTTTCTCATCGGCGGCGGCAAGAGTGGTAGGAATTTCCTGGGCTAAAAGTCGCGGAAGTCCCATATCCACTTTAACTTGGCCATTGGCTTGTAATACCGGGGTAATCACACCCGCTAGGGTATGGATTTTGTAGCTTACGGGGAAGGTGCTCGGATCGCGGTTTTCCAGTTCAGCGATAAATTTAGCTAAACAGCGAATTCCGTTTCCACACATCTGAGGTTCCGAACCATCGGAGTTGAAAATTCGCATGGTATAGTCAGTGTTGGAGGTTCCACCGAGGGCGAATATCACGCCATCAGCACCAATACCAAAATTGCGATCGCACATTTCTATGGCTTTTTCTGGGGTGATTAGGGGTTCCGACTGATGACGATTATCAATCAGGATGAAATCATTCCCTAAACCGTGATATTTCGTAAATGTAATGGTCATGAATTCCTCCACTTTTATCGTTAGTGTGATTTAGGCGTTTGGGCGAAAGTGAATCAAAAAGTTCAAAATCCCTTACACCTTATATATTATTGTTTTAATGTTGATAAAAACAACTACTTATGTCTGAATTTAATACCGATTTACCCAGTATTCGCAAAGTTCAAGGGTATACCAAGGATAAAAACTCAGTAGAAATTAAACTGCTAACGAATGATCTTCTTCTGGGAACGATTATCTGGCAAGATCCCAACTGTATTTGTTTACAAGACCCAAACAACCTACAAATCTTGATTTGGCGACATTCGATTGCTTTTATTCGTCCGAAATAATAGAAGTTTACCCCGCTCTTTATAGGGAATTGGGTCGATGCTTTAAATAAAGACCGATCTTTATAAAGTTTCTGTAAAACTTCCAGAATTTTTGATAAACAGGGGTGACAAACCAATAAAGTTTGTTATTGTAGTTATTAACAGCTTGTATGTAATCACTCTGGTTGCTGAAATGTCCCACTCTAAGGAGACAAGCAGGGAAACAGAGCTACGAGTTCAGGGTCACAGTAGCCAGCAGCATATTCACACAAAGGATTCCAAATGAAAACTACACTCCTCACAACCTTAATCTCAACCCTAGCTTTAACCGGGATTTGCGCGACCTCGGCCCAAGCGTTTACCTTCAAAACCAACTACACCACAACAGATAAAAGTCAGTGGAAAAGCGACATATCTTTGAGTTCGGTTGAAATTGGTAGTAAGACCTACAGCAATTTCTCCCTGGTCAAAGATGTTAATATTATCCAAAACGATCTCTGGACAGGCGATAATACAGGCGCAGCCAGTAGCGATAGAGGGGATAATGCTTCGGGAGTTCAGGTAGAAAATCCGACGGGAAGTAATTTAGCAGCCTCTCTAGGAAATTTAAATCTCAGCAATATTATTGATACCGAAGACGGTGGCAAATTTACCCTAGACTTGTTCTTTGGTAAACCTGTTGATAATTTCCTGTTCTTTGAACGGGGCAAAAACAGTAAACTCCAAGTTCAAGCTTTGAATAAAAAAGGTGAATTGACTGGAAACTCAATTCTACTAGATTCATCAAAATGGCAGAACGCGGGTTATAGACTTGATACCAAAGAAATCAGTGGTGCTCAAACAGTAGGGTCTTTAGGAGTCAGTTTGTTTGATTTAGGACTGACCGATGCCAAATCTTTTGGTGGTCTACGGTTAATCAGCAAATCTAATTATGTGGGCCCTGATTTTAAAGTGGTGGGTCTAAATAAGGCTGTTCCTGAACCTGCGACTGTTTTAGGATTAGGTTTAGTCGGTGCTGCTTTAGCAATGTCTCGTCGCAAAAAAGCTCAATAAAGCATATCTGTTGAATTAGTTAATATTAGATATCCCTGAATTAACCGCCGCCCCATGAAGTGAAAAAATGATGGGGTGGCAATTTGATTTTATAGGGATATCAGGGAACACCGGAACAAGATTCTTCTAAGTAGATATAGCAGACTAATCCATCAAGGTAATATTAGACAACTGACCACAACGACAAATCGGACAAGCATAGGTTTCTTTTGAGATGATTAACAGCTTAATCATATTCAAAGTTTTTCAATTTAGGAATCCCGAACCAAAAATCCGTGGGAATTAGGGTTTTCAGGGTGGGATCGTGACCGCCGACTTGATGGGTGCGGAGAATCCAGAGATAGGCGCCTAATTGTAGGAAAATCATGGCAATTTTATCATTAATTAATCGCGGTAATAATGAGCGCCAACTAGAGCCTAATTGAGATAAGGTTTTTAAGGGAGTTTCTTCAGTAAAACGCCCTAAAGTTGGAGAACCATATCGCCAATCTTTTCGGGCTTTCCCTCCAGCAGTTAAAATACTTTCTAAACTTGCTACTAAGGTGGCTAATTGAAGAAATCTTTCGGTTTGTTCGTGGTGGGGATTTTCCCGCAACCATTTCATTAATAAAGGATTTAATTCAAACTGCGCCAGCATTCTTCTTAAGGATAAATACAAGGCTTGACTGGAATCTTGAGAACAGGAATTAATTGCACTTACAAAAGTAGTTCCAGTTCCATCTCCAACCCGATATCGAGCCGTCATAATATCGAGTTCATTAATAACAATATCTAAGGGAGAAAACTTGAAACTATCAAAATCATAATCTTGGGTTAGGGGATCAAATTTAATTAGAATATCGGTAAAGGGACGAGATCCTAACCAACCAAATTGACGATCGCCACTATACCTTGTCCAGTCTAAACTTCCTGAGATGATTCCATCACAATTATGGGTATAAATTTGGCGATATTCGATGTTAAATCGCAATTCTTGGGTAAGGCGATCGCGCACGACTGTAGCGATTCCATAGGCAAAATGTCCGAAATAAATCCCAAAGGGAGTATTATCTCCATTCGGCCCGCCAATGCCTCCATAAACGTGCATTAATAAGGCTCTATCTCCTTCTTTCCAGATGGATTCCGGCACAATAGAATCCGTCGAATTATTCTGATTTGGATTGAGGAAAATTGTCTTAACTTGTCCTTGGGGAGTGACTTGATTTTTCCAGTATTCCCAGTTAATATAATCCAGGGTTTTTTGTTGTCCTGAAATTACCAAATCAGGAGTTAAAGAAAATAATTGATAGGGTGCGATCGCCTGTACTACAAACTGACCATCAATATTTTTTTGTCCGAATATATACCACCCAGAAGCATTAACTGGAGATTGTTCTAAATCCTGATTTATTGAAGATAAAGCCCCATCCCGGTTAGCAATCACAGAGGGCAAATAGACCCTTTCTTCGGGGCCGTTAAATTGTTGAGAGGCGGGAGAATAATGACGTACCAAAAAGAAGTCATTGCCTAAATTTTCAATAAACCGAACCAGCGCATAAAATCGGCCAGTAATTTCAATTGGATCATTTTGAATATAAAGACTTGAACGTTCTAAACCCGTATCTTTCAAGACCACAGGATCTTTTAACACCACAATCACATCATCCTGGGGTCTAGCTCCAGCCATGGATTCTAATGGATCAACTTGTGACCAACTATTAATTCTTTCTGGGTGAATATTTCCTTGGGATTGACTAACTTTTACCTGATCAATAAAGTTAACATCTTGGGTGACTAATTTAACTCTTTCCTTGACAGAAGAAACCTGTAAATCCCATCTTAAATTAACAATTTGTCCGACTCGATGCTGATGGGATGAATCAGCATGATAAATTTCAAATAATACGCCCTGCACCTGTTCCCGCTCTGATAATTTAGGTAAAATTAATCGACCTATCCAATTGCCTACGGGTTGATATAACTCTGGATTAAGAGTTTGTTTAACTGGATAATATGCAGCTTGATTAAAGGGGGCTTTTTTGTAGAGTTCATAGTTACTAGATTTTTTGAAAATATCAGGATCTAGGCCAGTAATTTCCCAATTTTCTAATAAAATTCCAGTCACAATATCAACGGTTTGTTGCAGGTGGGTTTTGCCATTTGGTAGTTGATGATCTCCCATCGGGCCACCCATCATATTATGTCCCACTGGCCCCAGAGAGATAAAACTGATTTTTCCCCGCCGTTTAGCAAAATTCCAGTTTGATAACAGAGAAAACGGCCAGCGTCCAGGGAAAATAATCGCCCCCACTTTTTCAACGCTATCCTTATCCCCAACTAGATGATAGAGATGTTCTGTTACCATTGTCCCCGTATTTCCACTGATCACACCAGCAATAGAAATTACTGTGATCGGGGCTTTAATGGTACGTTTGAGAAAGGTTACAGCCCCCATGGACATTTGACCACCACCACTGTAGCCCACCAATGTCACCGGAATTTCACTACCGACGGGATAACCATAGCTAAGTAAACTATTATATAAGACTTGTGCCAGACCTTGATTTTGAATCGGGCCGTAACGCGGATCGGCTGAAACTGCTACGGAGACGACATTTCTGGCATTAATGATAAAACCAATTGGGTTAGAAGGATTTTGAACCACCATGGAGTCAATCATCCGCCACAAAAAGGATAATAACCGATTTTCAGTTAAGGGTTTATTAGTAACAGAATAGGGCATAATCCCTTTAACAATCGCTACATTATCGGGAGTGGCAATGGCAAGGGCATCTAAAAAACGTTCAACTTCTGGTAAATATTGATAGGAGCCTTGATTGATCCCATCTAAATACATAACATAGTGATTTACTGGAGTATCAATATTGTGATTTTTGACTAATGTTCCGGTATTTTCTAAGGGTTTAACTCCATACCATCCTGCCCACCAAGTTAAGGATTCTAAGGGTGTTAGGACAATAGAAATTAACAGGGCAATTAAACTAAAATTAACTAATTTTAAGCCTAATCTAAAGCTATGATTGAGTAGACTAAAACCTATGGTTAAGGGGTTATTAGAATTAGGATATAAAATAAAAACTAATAATAAACCTAATAATGCTAGGGCGACAAATTTAACAGTAGAGGAAGTTTTTTGTTTAGGAATATCTTCTTGTTGTTCGGCTTCTAACCAGATTTCCTTGCCGACGGTCAGAATTTGAGGCTCATTTCCGTCGTACATGACCATTTCTTCTAGTTTTTTCGGGTCAGTAATTAATGAAGTTCCCGCCACCGAATTAGATAACCAACGACTAAAGGCTAAAATCGGACGACCAATAGTTCGTTGTACAATTTGTAAGACGACCCAGCCGATTAAAGTACAAATAAATACTGACCAATCTTCAAATCCGGCAACGCTTTCTAATCCTACAAATTGAGCTAGTAAACTCCAAATTGAAAGTAATACCCCTATCGCAATTCCCATGTAAGGTAAGGCGATTAAAAACCCTAACATTTGGGGGGCATAACTGAGTCCTAATGTTTTAAAAATTAGATCAAAACTTAGAGAAATATCAAAAAATAAGTTACTTGCAATCCAAATACTTCCCGCCCACAATCCATAACTTAAAGCAAAAACAATCGCAGAAATTCCTAAGCTGAGAAAAAAACGAATCGGTGTAACTTTATTAGCAAATAAAACAATACATTGTCCAATGGCTTGTGATAAACCAGCGATCAGAACAATAATTAATGCTACGGTGAGGCCATCGGGTAAGGTATTGATTTGATCAAAAACCTCTGGGTTGAGGGCAAATGCCCCTGAAACCAGATGCCAGAATTGGTTAAATGCGGTTTCCATAAAACAAAAATTTACAAAGATGCAATTGATGGTTTTTGAGTGGTTTCAAGTTTAACCTGAACGACTCTAAAAAGCAATATTTAGTCTGAATTATGGTTAAATCAATTTATCTTTCAACCGTTAAATAAATTTTAATCCTTTACTTACTGTGATGCAGTCTAACAATTAAATAACTGATTGATAGGGCTAAAATCGCAATAGCCAGTCCAATCAAATCTTGACCTCCTTTTTTATCGAGATCAAAAATAATGATTTTTCGTCCTACCGCAATTAAAGAGGTAACAATCACTAACTCAACTTGAATAACGTGCTTTTTTAAGTAAGATGAAATATTCTCTAAAATCTCTATAGCAATCAAAACATTTAAGAATAATCCGAAAATTTCAAACAAAGAATCTTTAAATATTAGGGAAGAATCTGTTAATAATTTTTGGGCTAAATATACAATCAGTTGACCACAGCAAACTATGATAATGATTACCATAGCAATTGATAAGGTTTTAGCGATCGCTACTTGAATTTCTTCTAATATCATTAAGAAATTTTCGTCGCTAAACCAATGGGTAAGGGATTGAAAAAAAGTTCTTTTGCGTGACATAGTGACCCGTGAATTGGAGTTAAACAAACTAATATCAATATATAATTTATAGTCAGTTAATGCAAGACTATTCTTTAAAATCAATCTAACTATTCCCTAAATCCAGTTTCAAAGGTTTCTGGGCAAATCATATCTAAGTACCTAAACAAAATTAATTACACATCATAACAAATCATCGGAGTAGTTGATTTCTGACATACCTAAAAATAGAATGGTTATAGAAAAGGATATTGCAGAATGTCTGAAAATGCAATAATCAGCGTATACTGATTATTTAGGTTAATTTATATCCCATTAATTAAATGCCGAGTTTAACTGAAATCCATAGTTTAGGATTCCAAATCCCATTAGTTGCCGGGTGGTTAGGTTTAATTATAGTAGTAGCAGAAGGACTAAATCGGGTTTTTGCTGTTAATGCGGAAATTTCGCGTAAAATTGTTCATATTGGCACGGGAAATGTGATTCTACTGGCTTGGTGGCTGAATATTCCAGCATGGGTCGGAATTACAGCGAGTGTAATTTCAGGAATTATTGCTATTATTTCCCATCAAACCCCAATTCTTCCTAGTATTAATAGTGTGGGACGAAAAAGTTTAGGAACGTTTTTTTATGCGATTAGTATTGGGGTTTTAATTGGTTGGTTTTGGACAATCAAACAACCTCAATATGCGGCTTTGGGTATTTTAATTATGACCTGGGGGGATGGTTTAGCGGCGGTTATTGGTCAACAATGGGGTCAACATAAATATCAAGTTTTTGGTAATGGTAAAAGCTGGGAAGGTTCCTTAACAATGCTATTTGTTAGTTTGATGATTTGCAGTTTTATTTTATTAGCAACTGAGGGGAATAATCAAATAAATTGGAGTATTTCAATAGCTGTAGCAATTATAGCTACCGGATTAGAAACCTTTTCAAAGTATGGAATTGATAATCTAACTGTTCCTTTGGGTAGTGCGTCACTAGCTTTTTTTCTGAATCAAATTCTTTAGGTATAGTAGTTGGTGCTGGTATGTTTATCAGGGTTAAGCATAATTTAACCACAAAGACACGAAGACACAAAGAAGTTGTAAACACGCTGCTATATGTTTAAGATTTTATTACCTAAACAATAATAAATCCCCCATAGGAGTTATGGAGGATTTAAGTAGATTTTGAAACACATAATAATATTTGATCAAAATTATTCTTAGTGTTTCCAACGGGGATCTTTGTTAGGATTACCTTCAAAGGGCTGCGTACCTACCGATGGGTAGGTATCATCACTAACAACAAACATCCGCCCGGCGGCTTCAGTTAAATAGGTCATCATTTCTTTAAAAGAACGTAAAATATTCATAACTTCCAACCTCAACTCTATGATCTAGGCTTCTATGCTAATCATTCTATCGGAAAAAATCAGAAAGTGTGCAGATTTGCAACATTTATTTGCACTTTTGTATTTACTGAAGTTATACAATCTGTTAAAATTGTCAGAAATACTTAATTTACCTGGTTCGGGGTTTGGTCTTCTTGCCCAACCCCTACAAACCCGATTAAGGTTTAAGACTGCAATCCTTTTAAGACCTTATCGGTAAAAGCATGAATTGATTTACCCACATTTTTTTTCAATTTCCAGGCTTTAAAAGCTGCTTCATAATCCTCTCCTTCTAGTTGATAGGTTTTCCAAGCTCTGAGGGTTAAAAATAATCCCCAAGTTAAAAAGACAAAGGCTGCAAATCCGATTCCATGCCAAATCACTAGGTTAATTAAAATTAAGAAGGAGTTAACAATCCCAAATTGAATTAGATTTTGTTTCAGTCGATTTTGGCGATAGGCGTTAAAAACTAACTTTTCATCGGCTTCTTGTTTTTGTAACTTCCATTGCTGTTCAGCTAATTCTAAATCCTGGGGAGAAATTCCTAAATCTTTGGCAATGTCTAACAATTCTTGACGAGTCATTTCCTCGTTATCTTGTTTACGACAAATTGCAATATGCAGAATTTCTTGTATATCTTCCTGTAAATAGGTCGGGGTGATTTGAGTTTCTGAGTTGGTCATAGATTTTTCTGATCAAGATAAAATACAAATAGGACAAGGTTTACAGGTAATCTGCAACCCTAATAATATGAAATCTTAATCTAGCCTAACCTATCCTATCAGGGTATAGGGCGAGTTCTAGGGGCAAGATTTAAGATAAAGTTAAAAAAAGTCGGTCATCAATACCATTACCCGGAGAATCGTTCATGAATCTGGTTGTACTCCAGAATGGATTAGATAATATTTCTTTTGCCATTTTATTGATCACCCTATTGTTGTATTGGGTGGGGGCGGCGTTTCCTAATCTTCCCTATTTGTGGGTGTTGGGCACTGCGTCCATGGCGATCGCCAATCTCTCTATTGTGGCATTATTAGGGGCGAGATGGATTGAGGCGGGTTACTTCCCGATTAGTAATCTCTATGAATCCTTGTTTTTCCTGACTTGGGGTTTAACAACTATTCATCTGATTGCTGAACAAATGAGTCGGAGCCGCTTAGTTGGGGTGGTCACCTCTCCCGTGGCGATGGGAATTGCGGCGTTTGCAACTTTGAAGTTACCGCCACAAATGCGAATCGCTGAACCCCTCGTCCCGGCGTTGAAGTCTAATTGGTTAATGATGCACGTTAGCGTCATGATGTTGAGTTATGCAACGTTAATGGTGGGATCTCTATTAGCGATCGCATTTTTAATTCTGACTAGGGGACAGGAAATCGAGTTAAGTGGAAGTTCTCTAGGAACTCGGATTTCCCGAAATCATCATAAACCCGTTACCAATGGGATCAATTATACTCCAGAAATCGTTACGGAGTCCCACCCCAAAGGGTTAACTACCAATGGTAATGGCACAACGGCCGTGTTAGAGTTCGTCAAAACCGACAACCCAGAATCAGTTACCAGGCTTTCCCCACAGCGATTAACCTTAGTGGAAACCATTGACAATATCAGTTATCGGATTATTGGATTAGGATTTCCCTTGTTAACCATTGGGATTATTTCCGGGGGAGTCTGGGCGAATGAAGCTTGGGGCTCCTATTGGAGTTGGGACCCGAAAGAAACTTGGGCGTTAATTACTTGGTTGGTATTTGCGGCCTATTTACACGCCAGAATTACCCGGGGTTGGCAAGGTCGAAAACCTGCTATTTTAGCCGCCACGGGACTTGTGGTGGTCTGGGTGTGCTATTTAGGAGTTAATCTATTAGGAAAAGGTTTACATTCCTACGGTTGGTTTTTCTAAATCAGTTAATCCTTAGTAAAAAATACAATTTTCAGGACATAAACATGAGCGATTTTACCTCTATTCTCGACGATGATGATGTGATTAATACCAGCGAAAGTGCATTGATGTTTCAATGTACTTTTAAAGCCAGTGAATTCCTGTCAATTATGGAATCCAAGTTAGAAGAAGAAAATTTATTTAAGGAAGGAATTGAGTGTCAACTCTTGCGTCCGGGCCAATCTTGGAAAACTGGAAAATTTCGGATTTGTTTAGAATTTTGCCCCGATGAACCGGATGTCGAAGCTAAAGGAGGTATCCCAACTTCTGAATATGCTTCCCCTACAATTCCCTCTGATTTCAGTTCTGATCTACCACCTTTTGTTAACCAACCAACTAAAAGTGTCGGAATGTGGAGTTAGTTATTAGTCGGAAATTTAACGCATTTTATTAATGTTCAAAGTTCAAGAGATTTGATTTTGAATTTTGAACATTTTTTTTGTAGTAGTAAGCCCTTCAGGGCTTATTAGAGGCGTGAACGCCTCACTACAAAATGTTATTGAGTTTCATCCGGTTCTTCAATTGAAAGAAAGGTCGTGATCTGTTTTACAAATAATTTTAATTGATCAACACGATTAACAACATCTAAACAGATAAAGTCAAAATCTAAATTGGAGACAATTTCTTCAACTTGAGCTTTAGTTTTATCATAGCAACGTCCAACTCGTTGATAAATTAGATCTAAATCTTCCGCAGGGTGAGGTCTATTTTCCATATTATCAATTTCAGGGTTAAATCCAAATTCTTGTTGAATAAAATCAGTAGTTAAGCGAGGGTCTATCTTTTGAAAATGCGTCCATTCAGCTAAGAACCAAGCTTCAAATTCCATAACAGCAAAAATTAAATGGATCGGAATTCCTGGTTGATTGCGTAAACTAGATTGAAAACTTCGCTCTAAAGTTGCTTTTTCTGAAATATTTTTAGGATATAAATCTCTTAATCCAATAATTTTTTCATATCCATTATTAGTTAACTTAGAACGTAACTCTCTCATATCCGAATTAACAATCTCATCTGATCCTGAATTATAAACTAGAATATAAAATTCGGTTTCTGGATTGGGAGGTTCATGTTTAATCAGTGTAACTGTACGGATTTTTTTCTTCCCTCTCATATCCGCTTCCTCGATACTGATAGAATGCTGACTTGCAAAGGATTTTAGAAACTCTCGAACAAAAATCTGTTCAGTTTGACCTTCAACAAAAATTGCTAACTTCCTCATGCTGTAGCGTCCTCATCAGCGAAGCCTTCTAAATAAAAGTCACTTGAGAAAAAGTCAAAATTATTTAATCCAGTAAACTCAAATTCTTCAAATCTTTCTTTAGAATTATAGATATTATATAACTTAGAACATCCGGGTAAACGTTCAATTACAGACCAATATTCAAGGGGAACACCATTCATAATAAACCGATCATTGGTAGTCATAATGAGTTGTAATGATCCGGTGTTTGCTTTTTCAATGAGTAATTTTATTAAAGCAGATGATCGTTCATAATCCAAGCCTTCGCCAATATCATCAATTAAAATACAATCAGGACATTGTTCTCGGCTAAATAGAGCATAATTAATTTGGATAATGAGTGATAATGCTCTAAACATCCCTTGAGACATTTGAAATTGTTCAGTATTGCCCTTTAAATCATCCTCTTGAACAGAGAGATATTGTGCATCTTCTAGGAAAAAAGGAACAGATTCTGTTTCTTCTTCAAAAAATGAAGGTTTTTTAATTTCAATAGATGATAGCTCATATCCAATCGATTTCATGTCTTTTATAATCAATTCAACAAAGTCATTTCCAAAATCTTCTTGTCCTATTTTGAAAATCTCAACAACAAAATCTGGATCTTTGAAATCAGTGATTTTTCTAATATCTTTTCCTTGGGGAAATCTACCTAAAGACCTTTTCCCTAATGAGGTTCCAAATGGATAATATCTTAAAGATTTTGCCCAATTATATAGAGGTTCAAAAAAGGGATGTTGAACAGTATCCCGACGATCTACCGCAGCCAGCTTATCACCAGGTGTTTGAAAATTCATCTGGGTTTTTAATTCTTCTGCAAAAATTTTTCCTCGTCCACCTTCTCCTCGGTCTAGGTAAGTTGTTGAACCAACAACAAATTTTTCTAAAGTAACTTGATCTTGATCAATAATTAGGCTATATTCTGTTCTGTCTTCAGATTGATTAGCGTTAAAAATGAATTTCCACTTTCTTTTTTTAGAATTGGATTTAATTTTGGCTTGATCAGCTAATAAATCAGCTAAGATATCAATGGCTCTGATAATTCTCGATTTTCCACTCGCATTTTTACCAACAATTAAATTAATATAACCGAGTTGACATCCTTCAATTGTCCATTGACTCGGTAAACCTTCATTTTCGATATATTCAACAAAATCTAATTTCATAGCCTTAATAAAGTTAAAGAGTTAGGGCTTACTGTAAGAGAGCAATAACTACTATTTTCTCTACAGTAAGCATCAACGGTATTTTACCAGATTAACCAGGATTGCGCCATAAGACTTTGGGCATAATTTGGGTATTATCAACCCGATTCTTATACTTAATGGCAAAATTCAACAGAGAATCTAACAAAGAATCAGAGAGAAAATGAGGTTGTAATCCTAAATCCAATAGATTAGTATTTTTAGCGTTGAAATAATGATCTTCTAATTCAACACGAGGATTAGGAATATTCTCGATTTCCACATCTAACCCTAAAGCAATTCCCGCTTTTTTCACCATCATGGCTAAGTCACCAACACTATGCAATTCGGTAAACTGATTAAACACCCGGAATTGTCCAGAATCCGCCGGATTTTCTAATGCTAATTCGATACATCGTACCGTATCCCGAATATCCAAGAAGGCTCTAGTTTGTCCGCCTTTTCCATACACCGTTAACGGATGACCAATGGCGGCTTGAATACAGAAACGGTTTAACGCCGTTCCAAAAACGCCATCATAGTCGAGACGATTAATTAACAACTCATCCATCCCGGTTTCTTCTGTTAACACCCCATAAACCACACCTTGGTTTAAATCCGTCGCCCTCAGACCCCAAATTTTACAAGCAAAATGGATATTATGGCTGTCATGAACTTTGGATAAATGATAGAAACTGCCCGGTTGTTTAGGATAGGGTAAAGTATCCTTACGACCGTTATGTTCGATGGTAATATATCCTTCCTCAATATCAATATTGGGGGTTCCATATTCTCCCATCGTTCCTAACTTCACCAAATGACAATTAGGAAAATGTTCCCGCATGGCATACAATAAATTTAGGTTGCCAATTACGTTGTTAGTTTGGGTCAGGACAGCGTGTTCTCTGTCAATCATTGAGAAGGGTGCAGAACGCTGTTCTCCGAAGTGAATAATCGCTTCCGGTTCAAACTTTAGTAAACTTTTAATCAGGAAATCGTAGTTGTTAATATCCCCAATAAATAGGTCAATTGATTTTCCTGTTAAATCTTTCCAACGCTGAATTCGTTGCTGAATTGGAGCAATCGGAGTTAGTGTATCAATACACAGTTGTTGATCCCAGTAACGTCGAACTAAACTATCCAGAATACCGACTTCATAGCCACGGTTGGACAAATGCAATGCTGTCGCCCAACCGCAGTAGCCATCACCACCAATGTTAGAGTCGATAGGAGCGTTACCACTCCTACCTCTCCTTCAGAACCGTGCATGAAACTTTCGCCTCACACGGCTCCTTGATAACTCCACCTTTGTTATAGGTACGATTCAAAACGGATTCATTTCGTAGTTCGCAACTTGTTCTAGGGGTATTAATCCTTTCTTTGTTGATGAACCGTCCTTAGCCGTTTTTGTGTCGTGGCAATGTTTGTGTAGAAGTTGAAGATTATTGTAAGTGTCTTTTCCACCTAATGATTTTGGTTTAATATGGTCAACTTCCACAATATCTGTACTTGAAAAATACAGACCGCATTCAGGACAAATACCCTTTTGACGTTTAATTAATTTAGAAACTCTTGAGGGAGTTTCGGGGTATTCTCCTCGTCGTTTACTCCAGTAAATCCAGTCTCCATTGAACGGACTAGCCTCACCCTTAACTTTTGTATGCCTTATAATTGGCGTGCTGTTATGGGTAGTTAATTCTATTCCGTCCTCTGTACTGAAACACCAATTTCTGTCTCCTACTGTTCTCCAGTATTTGTCTTTATTGATGTTCCCTTTTCCCCTGTTTCTTGCCCAAGCTCTCAACTTGTTGTATGTTAGATGATCAACTTTTGAGAAAGTTTCTTTACTAACAACTGTTGAGTAATAGTTTGACCAACCCCTGATAATAGGATTTAACCTGCTAATTAAAGCAGCTTGTGGGGCGGTCTTATGGGCATCTATTACTTCAGCTATTTTTGCAAGATGAGTCTTGATTTTGGCTTTTGAGGGTGTGATTAATGTATTAAAACCTAGTATTTTTCCATAGGGATTCTTGGCACTTAGGTAGTTACCTACTTTGTACTGTTGTATATGAAATCCTAGGAACTCAAACCCAACATTTCCATCAATTTCATTGAGAGTATGGGTTAATTTTGTCTTACTTGGTTTTAATTCCAAACCCATATCACCTAACCAATCAGCTATTATTTCTTGACATTTCTTAACAACGCTTAAATCTTCGTGCATTATTACGAAATCATCAGCATAACGGATTAGACTAAGGGCTGTTCGATTAAGTCGTTTTCCCCCTTTTAGAGTTTCTGCGTACTGCTTAACTCTTTCTTCCATACCATGTAAGGCAATATTTGCCAGTAGGGGTGAAATAATCCCCCCTTGTGGTGTGCCTTCATTGGTCGGAAACAATTCTTTTCCGTCACAATACCCTGCTTTTAGCCATAATTTAATTAGTCGGCTTAATGTTGGGTATGTGTTTATTTTGTCAATTAATGCTTTATGGTTTATGCGATCAAAACATTTGGCAATATCAGCATCAAGAACATATTTTGACTTGGTATTGATGCTTTTAAATATTGCGTCAATCGCATCGTGACATGAGCGTCCTGGTCTGAAACCGTAACTGTTTGGCTCAAATTTAGCTTCCCATTCTGGTTCCATTGCTAGTTTGACTAATGCTTGCAATGCGCGGTCATTTATTGTAAGTATTCCGCCCCCCCAAACCCCCCGTGCACGGGGGGCTTGGGGGGGAGTTTCGGTTGTACCAGGTTTGGGAATATGCACTCTACGAGTTTGCTTCACCTTATTGGTTAACTTTAACTTACCTACCAAGTTCATACGTTGCTCTGGAGTTAATGATTTAACACCATCTATTCCGGCTGTATTTTTTCCTTGGTTATCTTGTGTCACCCTTCTGACTGCAATACATTTAGCTGACCAGGAATTAATCAGGGTTTTCTGAAGTTTGCGAACTGCCTTAACATCGCCTCGTTCACTCGCTTGAAATATTCGTTTTTGCAACTTGAAAGTTACCTTTTCTAGCTTTCGCCAGTTGAGGTCTTTCCATTCCACCGTCTGAGTTTTAATCAGCGTTTTAGACATATCCATTGCTACTTACTTAATTTCTTTGAAGTTACCGAGTGTTTGTCAGCATATCCTTGATATTACTCAAGGCATTCGCTTTTAACACCATCCCTTTCTTGCATAACGTTCGTTAGCTACTTACTGACTTGTTTGACCATTTCAGAGCTATGCAAGAGTTACTTCGTTCCGATTACACATTTGTTTAAAGTCTTTAGCGTGATGCTATCCACCGGGTTTATGGGCTTGTGCTTATAAGTCAACCGGTCAGTTGCTTATTCCCTATCCTTGCCTTTTGGCTTGGTGTTAATCATAACTATTGATTATGATTCAGCCATTACACCATTGAAAATTACGATGGTTTAGACACATCTTTGCTTACGCTACGCATGGACTTTTTGCTCGGTATTTACCAGATTAGGCTTCCAGTAGTTCTACCTTTTAACCCCGCTTTAACCTGTTGGTTGCTACCCAAACAAACTAGGGGTTATGCTTTCACCTCAGCACTTGAGGGATGGGACTTACAGCCACGGCTGTTCACCCATAAATGTAATCAGTTGTCACTAACTGCCTTAGCAGCTAGGCTAACCGTCCCGTAACCCTTTCGGCTTACTTTAGGCTAAACGAATCGCACAACCAGGACTTTCATAAATACACTTTTTGAATCTTGATGTGCCAATACTCGGTAAATTTATCAGGAAAGGGGATCAAATTTTTACCTCGTCAGCAAAACTTGTCCAGCGCACAAATTGAAATGGCCCTGCTAAAGCTCCCCAAAGTTGTTCATCGGTTTCGGGGTCGCGTCCTCGGTCGTGACTAATAAAGTGGTGTTCATCAATTTCAAATTCACTCGCTAAATAGCTGACTTTCCCTTTACGTTCCACCATACATCCTTTCCCTGGTTCCACTTCCCCTTTAAAACCATGTCCTGTCCAATGGGTAATAAAAGAACATTTTTCCATTTTTTTTAATCGTTCTTTTGTTAACCCTTGAAGTCGTTCAGGTTCCCGGGATGCACCATGAAATTCGGCTTCATTTTCAATCACATAATTCTCAATTTCAATGTGATTTTCCCCCGCCACTAATTTTAATACCCGCACTCGATAGGGTTGTTTTAAGTTAATATCATAAGCCTGTTCTAAATACAAGCTAACTCCATCTAATAATTCCGTTGGTAGGGGACGCATACAGACGCGAATATGGGCAAAAAACGGCGGGTTTTCAAAGGCTTGGGCTTGGTTGCTGAAGTCTGCTGCCATTAATTGTGCTAGTTTGATAGTATCGGTGGAATGACTCATAACTAAATTCGATTGAGATTAGATAGATAATTCAAAATCAAAGTTATCATAATATCACTATCTATATTGTGGTTGATATCGGCGGATAAATTACATCCCGCACTTCATCGGCGTGTTCTTTAATCTTTCCGCAAAAAATGGATTTCAACACGAGAGTTGACACTTAGCCTTACCTTAAGCTAGGATATAAATATCCGTAAGCTAGTAGGCTGGCATCCGATCATTGATATACCTTCTCTCTACACATCTATAGACGGTGGGGAGAGGGTATTATGGTTTTTGAGTATTTATTGACTACCCGATTCAACTTTGTTCTAAACTCAATAATAAAAGCTGAGTTCCATCATTTTGATGATTTAAAATCAATAAACTTTTTTGATTGTATATAATTCTATTAATCCTTTTTAGGTCAATTTCGCTAGAAAAATTGATTGGAGTGTTTACAAACGGTTGAAAATAGTTATAGAATAATAAATAGGTTCTATTTTAAATTCTGCGCTGTTAATTTTATGACCAACCTAAAAACACTGACTATGCAGGCAGTCAATATTATTTTAATAGCTGTTATTGTGATCTTATCTGGTTTAGAAAATACTGGAATTGCGATCGCTCAAAAACAAAAACAACCCAAACCCGAAAAACCCCTACTCGATGATTTTTCTCCTAACCCATTATTTACTAAAGAACCCGATCCTTTACTCCCTTCTCCTCCCCCCGATGGTCAAGTATTAGGTCAAAGTCAACAGCAAATATTAGAACCTGAATTAATTAAACTAAATGCGGAAGCTACAGCATTATTAGCTACTGGAAATATTCCAGGTGCGTTTGAATTATGGAATCGAGAGTTAAGAATTAGGCGTTATTTTGGATTATCTCAAGAAATTGCAGCTTTAAATCGCATCGGGTTAATTGCTTGGAATAATAGTCAAAGATTATATATAAAATTCATCACAGAACGCCTTGATCAAATTGTACAAAAACTGCAAACTGAAAAGAGTGACAATTTTGAATTATGGCAATCCTTGGGATTAACATTTAAGAATGTTAGAGCTAAAAAGCAATCTTTAACAGTCTATCAATATTTATTAGAAACGGCAAATAAAAGTCAAGATAGTTTAGCAGAAGAACAATATTCTAATGAAATTGCTCAAATTTATATGATGTGGTTAGACTATCCCAACGCCGCAGCAACTTATGAGAAACTATTGGAATTACAACAGGAAATCCGCGCCATTAAAGGGGATATTCTACCGCCTCAACCCCAACCCGCTACCCCCGAAAATCCCAACCCGACACCCCCGGCGAGTGAAGTGCGATCGCTACAACAATTAAGTTTTATTTATGAACAAATAGGAGAATATTTAAAGGCTATTTCTGTTAAAGAAAGACTAGCTGGATATTATGCAGGTCAGCAAAATTTATTACCAATTCCAGAAATTAAATTAGGTATTGGTGGGAATTATGAAAAATTAGAACAATTTGAACAAGCGGGAGCAACCTATCAAGAAGCCTACAGTATTGCTACCTCTATTCAACAGTTTGATAACGCCAGTGAAGCATTAGGAAGACTGGGTAAACTCTATCGGTCTCAAAATCAAATTAAAACCGCTTTAGACATTTATCAAGCCCAAGTTTTAGTCAATCAACAGACTAATAATTATTATGGAATGATGAATGCTTATGATCAAATAGGAGATATTTATTTATCACAAAAAGCATATCAATCGGCGATCGCAGCCTTCCAACAAGGATTAGGATTAGCACAACAGTTAAAATATCGAGAGGATTATTTTGTTAAAAAAATTGATCTTGCTAATCGTCAAATGAATCGCTAAATTTTAATAGTATGGACAATTCATGAATTACCCATACCACTAACTATTTGGGATTGCTATATATTGCGATCGCTATCTTTACAAATCCCCTGATTTTCTGTTCCCTATTACCTATTGCAGATTCCCCTATCCTATAATTAAATCAATCTAGCTCAGGGGTGAGAACGTGGGAATTCCCGATTTAGTTAGTCAACGCAATCTCCGTCTGTTAACGTTTGGGGCGATTATGGTTGGGGGTGTTGCTTGTCCCCTGATTCCGGCTTTACAAGGAATTGGCCTACTGCAATGCTTTAGTAGCATTAGTTCTGGGGTTGCTGGTAACATATTTGCAAGCAACAAGCTCTTTCTTTGTATCAAGAGGCTTTGACTATTGCAACAGAAATCAAAAGTCCTCAATACCAAGCTAAAACCTGGTTTAACTTTGGTAAAACCCTAACTAAACTTAACCGCATTCCCGACGCCATAGGTGCGTACCGCAATGCTCGCCAATTCTATCAACAAATCCAACTCGATCACAAAATCCAAGAATGCGATCGCGCCCTTGAGCAACTCGAAACCCCACCCATTCCGCCATCCCCGACTCGGTGGCAAAAAATCCGTCGCTGGTTTAGTCAAATCAAGCAATTTTTCCGCCAGTTATTCTCCTAGTTTTAACCCCATATTTGGGTTAACATCAACCCCAAAATTTAATCTATATTATGAAACAAGAACTTATTCAAGAACTCGAAACTACACCCGACTTTGTAATTGAGGAAGTTTATCACTTCTTGATTTTCCTGAAAACCAGAGTCAAAACCAGAAACACAACGGATTTAACGCCGCCCAAACTTGATAATTCTATCCTAAATATGATCGATGAAATTATATCAGAAGTTCCTCCCGAAGAATGGGAAAAACTTCCTAAAGATTTTGCGGAAAATATTGATTATTATTTGTATGGTGTGCCCAATAGAATTATTAAACAACAATAGTGACAACTTGAAGAATAGCTTAAATTTTTGTTACATAAAGAAAAAAAATGAACCCCAAAATCCAACAGATTATACAAAAACTCAAAACCGAATTTGAGCAACTCTATCAAAACCGCTTAGTTACCCTAATTTTATTCGGTTCGCAAGCTAGAGGAGATGCAGATATTGGTTCAGATATTGATGTATTAGTGGTGTTAAAAGGAACTGTTCAAGTCGGGCAAGAAATTAAACGCACAGGTCAATTGATTGCCGATTTATCTTTGCAAAATAATGAAGTTATTAACTGTATATTTATGGAAGAAAATCGGTTTTTACATCGTCAAGGCCCTTTATTAAGAAATATTCGGAAAGAAGGTATTTTACTTTAGATTTTATCACACCATGACTAACGATCAACTTGAATTACTCTTAAAAGCACAACAAAGTTTAAATGCGGTAGTTGCGCTTAAGCGCAAAAATAAGGGCTAAAGCCCAACTACTAACTGATCACACTGTTGGGTGCTGGGGTGCATTAGTTAAGCGGTTGATGGGAAGTTTGACAAATTTTCGGCTACTAGCCATTTGCTTATTTCGCAAATCATCAAATATAGCCTTGAGGTCGTAGTTAAATGATTTTGCGTACTCCTCTCTATAATTATGGATTTCTTCTAAAATTGGATCTTTATACATTGTTATTCTCCCAAAGGAAATAATGTTGAGGAAGCCAGACTAAATTTAATCGAAGCTCTTGAATTATTTTTTGAAACGGCTGAACCTTCCGAAATTAAAATTCGGGTCAATCTTTGACATCACACCAATAATCTCTCTAAACCCGCCCCTACGGTCTATAAATTGACAGTAATAGGGGTTGGATCACCCCTATATATTAACAATCAAAACCTAAGTTAAGGCGAAGACAGAGACTTTTCCGGCGATACGCTGGGCGATCGCAATTAATTCTAAAGCAGCGGCGCAGTTAGGATCAGAAATGACAATGGGAACCCCCGTGTCTCCCCCTTCTCCGACAGGTATTTCCAAAGGAATAGACCCCAGTAAAGGAACACCTAACTCCTGGGCGGTTTTTGCCCCTCCCCCGGAACCAAAGATATCGTATTTTTTCTCCGGGGCATCGGGAGGAATAAAATAACTCATATTTTCCACAATTCCCAACACCGAAACCCCCAACTGTTGGAACATTTTTAACCCCTTACGGGAGTCTAGCAGGGACACTAACTGAGGTGTTGTCACAATTACGACCCCGGACATAGGAACAGCTTGGGCGAGGGTTAATTGGGCATCTCCGGTTCCTGGGGGCATATCCACCAGTAGATAGTCTAATTCACCCCAATTGACCTGATAGAGAAATTGACGAATAATCCCATTTAACATCGGGCCACGCCAAATTACAGGCTGATCTTTATCGATCAGAAACGCCATAGAAACCAACTTCACCCCATGATTAAAAGCCGGTTCTAGGAATTCACCATGGGGACTTTGCTGCACCATAACCTGAGCATCAGCCAACCCTAACATGGTCGGATCATTAGGGCCATAAATATCCGCATCAATCAACCCGACTTTAGCACCCATTTGGGCTAAGGCAACGGCCACATTCACCGCCACCGTACTTTTTCCCACGCCCCCTTTACCACTAGAAATAGCCAGAATATTTTTAACACCGACAATGCCTTGACGGTCTGGTAAAGCTTTTTGTTGAGGGGTTTCAGCCGTAACATCAATAACAACACTTTCCACCCATGGAAGCTGTTTAACCGCTTTCTGACAATCTTCGACGATAAATTCCCGCAGGGGACAGGCGGGGGTAGTGAGGACTAGGGTAAAACTAACCTCCCCTCCTTGGATTTGAATGTTACGAATCATGTTTAACTCCACCAAACTCTTTTGAAGTTCGGGGTCTTGTACAGGTCGTAATACCTCTAATACGTTATTGAGATCAAGCATATTGGATCAAAGTGTTCTCAGTTTGAGGGATGGACAAAGAGCTATTTTAGGAGAAACAGACTCTATTCCCCTCTTAATTATTAAAGGATTGGGTCATGCAAAGGGTGTTAGTATTTTGATCATCAGTCTTAAACAGACTTAAACCCACTTAAAATTCAAGTAAAAAAGGTTTACGGTATCCAGGTTTGACTGTAGAAATTCCCGTTAGCCACTTGACTCAAGGGACACAATGCAGACATGATCATAACGCTTGGTAAGATTGCAACCCATTGTTTGCGATCGCGAAAAAGGTTAAAAAAATTATGACAGCTTCTCAGGTATCGGAAACTACTACGCCCCACTTGATCCCTGCGACTGACTCTCAAACCCGTGTCAGTCAGTTTATGAAACAACTCCAGGATGAAATTTGTCAGGGCTTAGAACAGCTTGATGGCCTTGGCAAATTTAGAGAAGACGCTTGGGAGCGTCCTGAAGGAGGTGGAGGTCGATCTCGTGTCATGCAAGAAGGAGATGTCTTTGAACAAGGCGGGGTGAACTTCTCGGAGGTTTGGGGCCAACAGTTGCCTCCTTCGATTCTGGCCCAACGCCCAGAAGCCGCCGGATCTGGATTTTATGCCACGGGAACTTCCATGGTATTGCATCCTCGCAATCCCTATATTCCCACGATACATCTCAATTATCGCTATTTTGAAGCCGGGCCGGTCTGGTGGTTTGGCGGAGGTATTGATTTAACCCCCTATTATCCCTTTGCCGAAGATGCTCACTATTTCCATCAAACTTTAAAAGAAACTTGCGATCGCCACGATCCACAGTATTATTCTGTATTTAAGCCCTGGTGCGATGAATATTTCTATCTGAAACATCGCCAAGAAACTCGGGGGGTAGGCGGTATCTTTTTTGACTATCAAGATGGACAAAGCCAACTCTATAAAGGCCCTGATCCGAAAGGAGCAGCCGCCCTGTATAGTGATAAAGTGGGAATCCCTGATCCGAAAGATTGGGACTCTTTGTTCAGTTTTGCAAAAGACTGTGGAGGGGCTTTTCTTCCCGCTTATTGCCCGATTGTAGAACGCAGACGTTCTCATGACTATGGAGATCGAGAACGGCAGTTCCAATTATATCGGCGGGGTCGATATGTGGAATTCAACTTGGTTTATGATCGCGGAACGATTTTTGGCTTACAAACCAATGGTCGCACTGAGTCAATTCTCATGTCTTTACCGCCTCTGGTAAGATGGGAATATGGCTATGAACCAAAACCAGGGACTCCAGAAGCAGAACTGTATGATACTTTCTTGAAGCCTCAAGATTGGGTGAACACAGACTGCTCCCAATTCACAGGTCTAAGTTAAACTACAGATCAGATAAGCAACCAAAGCAATATCAAAAATTCCGAGGGGACGGTCAGTGATTCATATCGATCAAAAAGAACATACGACCCAGGATGGCACAAAGGTCATTGTCTTGGCACCAACAGGACGCCTAGACATCACAACAGCTTGGCAATTCCGCCTCAAGTTGCAGGAATGTATATCTAAATTGAGTCGCCATGTCGTGGTAAATCTAGGTCAAGTGAACTTTATTGATAGTTCAGGTCTGACTTCACTGGTTGCTGGAATGCGAGATGCTGACAAAGTGAAGGGAAGTTTCCGAATTTGTAATGTTCATCCCGAAGCCAAGTTGGTATTTGAGGTGACCATGATGGATTCTGTATTTGAGATTTTTGAGACAGAAGATGAAGCTCTTGATGGTGGAGTAAGGGCCAGTTGAAGTTAAAATATCCTGGTTTTCTCACTCCAAAGGTCGCCATTAGGCCGTAGGGACGTGCTTAGGTGCGTCTCTACCCGCGGCTGACCAATGGGTTTTGGAGTTTAAGTTGGATTTGAAGGCAACATTGCCACAAAACAACAGCGTTTTTGAAAATAACCGAATCTAATTCCCGACTTCGACTAATCAGCAGGAGTGGAGGGTAAATTAACAGTAGTTAAAAAGCTAACAATTCCTAACAATTACCTACTTATGCTTGCAGCCAAAGTCAGATTTTCTGTAACAATGTCGGGCTGGTGTAAAATCTAATCATGCTACTAGGATTCAAGACTCAATTGAAGGTCAACAAGCAACAACGTCTACTACTGGCGCAACACGCAGGAATAGCCAGACACGCTTGGAATCAAGGTTTAGGATTATGTGAACAGGTTCTCATACATAATAAACTTAATCCTGATGACAAAATCAAATTTCCCACAGCCATAGACTTACATAAATGGTTAGTAGCAGCAGTTAAATCTATCCATCCTTGGTATTATGATGTATCTAAATGCGCTCCTCAGTACGCATTAAGATATTTGTCAGATGCCTTTCAATCTTTTTTCAAAAAAGTTAAAGGATTTCCCAACTTCAAGAAAAAAGGTAGACATGATTCTTTTACATTAGATGGTGCAGTTCATATTGACCATGGAAAAGTGAAAGTTCCGATAATTGGATGGATAAAGACCTATGAACTTTTACCGTTTGGATATAAACCCAAATCAGTCACAATCAGTAAACAAGCTGACAAGTGGTTTATTTCTTGGAAAATAGAAGTAGAAACCAGTCAAACCCCTAAAAAACAAGAGTTTGTCGGAGTTGACTTAGGAATAAATCATTTAGCAACATTATCAACAACAGAAGTATTTGATGGAGCAAAAAGTTATAAAAAGTATGAACACAAGTTAGCAAGAATGCAATACTTGAATCGGCATAAACAAGTTGGTTCAAATAATTCCAGAAAAGCCCAAATAAAAATAGCGAGACTACACCAAAAAATAGCCAACATTAGGAAAGATACATTACATAAAATCACCACTTATATCAGCAAAAACCACGCAGTTATAGGGATAGAAGATTTGAATGTATCAGGAATGTTAGCTAACGGTAAGTTGTCTAAAGCTATAGCTGACATGGGCTTTTATGAGTTCCGTCGGCAGTTAGAATATAAAACTCAACTATATGGTAGTAAGTTAGTGATTGTGGATAGATTTTATCCCAGTAGTAAAACTTGCTCTAGTTGTGGTGAGAAAAAATTATCTCTGTCACTGTCTCAAAGAGTGTTCCAGTGTAATAACTGCGGTTTTGAGTGTGATAGAGATTTGAATGCTGCTATTAATTTAAAACAAGAAGCGGCTAGATTAGTCGTGTTAGCCTGTGGACTGGATAGTGCCGACACTTCCAGGTGGAAACAGGAAGAAAAAGCGGACAATAGTTAGCATTTGTTAGCTTTTTTGTATCGGAAAGCGTTAAAATCCGACCGCCAAAAATTAGAATAATATTCAGTCCCTTTTAATATTGGCTTGTGAACAACATCCGCACGGTTTCAGATACAAAGCGCACTTTTTACAGTCTACATACTCGCCCTATCAACTCGATCTATCGTCGTGTGGTTGAGGAGTTGATGGTGGAAATGCACCTGCTCTCGGTCAATGTTGATTTTAGCTATGACCCCATTTATGCCCTGGGTGTTGTAACGGCTTTTGATCGCTTCATGCAGGGGTATGATCCCTTATCTGATCAAGAATCGATTTATCATGCTCTGATCAAAGCTGAACAAGATGACCCCCAACGGTATCGGGGTGATGCTGAACGCTTACAGGCATTGGCCCAAAATCTATCAATTAAAGACTTAATTGCCAGTTTAAAATCTCCTAATGATGGGGGGTCAGATCAGGAGTTACAAGGGCATTTTCAACGGATTATCAGTAATTCCAAGTTCAAATACAGTCGTTTATTTGCCATTGGTTTATTTACCATTTTAGAACAGGCTGATCCCAAAAGCATTCAGGACAAGGCGACCAGGGAAGAAATCTTAGGTCAACTGGCCGAAGTCCTAAACTTACCCCAAGACAAACTGCTCAAGGATTTAGATCTCTATCGCAGCAATCTGGAAAAACTCGCCCAAGCTCGGATCATGATGGAAGAAATGACCCAAGCCGAACGCAAGAAACGGGAGAATCGTGCCAATCAAGCCGTCGGGACTTCCCAACAAGATACCTGATATCTTCCAGATTTTACAGCCCTTACAGCAAGATATAGCAACCGCCAAGGCAGTTAGGACACCAGACGGATCTTGGAACCCAGACGGTGAAGTATTTCCCCCGGTGTTCCCTTCCCCCCTAGCCCTGCGTGCACGGGGAGTTTGGGGGGCTGTTCCGGTGTTCCCTGCTATATAGACTGAATTGTGCTGAGATTTATAGCCTCTGTGAATGGGGTAAAAACAGGACTCCCCTGCTCTGTACCCAGAAGGTAAGCGGGGGAGTCTTAATCTCCGGCTTTAATTGCTGGTGCGTTCGTAGTTTTGGGCATAGGTTTGTAACAAGGCACTCACTTGGGTTAATACCGTGTCGCCAACAGCCTTACCGAAAACGGTTTGATTTTGGGCAACCCGGTTGAGGTTCCGTTCAATCGCCGCTTCAATTTGGCCAGAAATCAGGACTTGCAGTTCTTCTTTTGCCCTTGAACGTTGGAATTGCGCCCCTTCTTCGGTAGTCGCATAAAGGGGAGGAAGACGGTTTAAGGCATAGGCAGCAATATCTCCGACATCTAGGGTTTGATCACTGTTTTCTTCGATTTCTGCCACCTTAGCGATCGCTTCACTCAGGACTAATTCCTCCATGACATTAATAAATTGTTTGCGGGGTAAAACAACGACTTCACCCGTTAACAAAGCACCCATCAACCGATCCAAAGCCATATATTCTTCAATGGACAGTTCTGAAGCGGTGTTACAAATTTTTCCAACCTCCGCCTCCATCGAGGGGGTCAGATACCCGTCCCCTAACGCTTGCTCAACAATTTTTTCAATACTCATAATGCTGTTGCACTTCGCATCATTGTTTTTTTAACTGCTATGCCCCTCAATATTCCCTAAAAAAAGGCTTTTTGGGATCTTCACTACTGGAAGTCACCCCATAGATAGGGAAAACGAGAGCCACCTAAATTTTTAAATACTTAGGGAATTAGCCTAAACCAAGCCACGATCAGTTTACAGTTTTTGGCACATCTCCCGATAATACCATACTTACCGGTGGCTATTTCTCTGTGAATTTAGGGGAGTTGATCGTCTTAATCAATGGCCGCATATCGCCAGGGAACCGGATCAACAGCTTTACCCTGGACATAGAGACCCCAATGCAGATGGGGCCCCGTTGATGCCCCCGATGATCCCACCGTGCCAATCACTTGACCAGGTTGGACAAAATCCCCTTCCTTCACATCAATCCGGTTGAGGTGCATCAAAATACTAGCCACCCCTTGACCGTGATCCAAACCAATGACATTCCCATGAATTTCAAAGCCTTGAGATTCTCGTCCCACCAAGGCAACTCGTCCCGCCGCCGGGGCGACCACTGGCGATCCCATGGCTCCACCATAATCTACACCCCGATGGTAATAATCTTCGGCAAATTCTCCATTGTAGTAACGACGGACGCCATAAATGGTAGTAATTTCTCCGGCATTGGGGCGTAAAAATGGGCCTTTCCAGTATTTTTCGGGAGTCACCAAGGCCTTAAACGCATCCACCCGATCAAATTCTTGATCCGTACCTTCGAGTCCTTCTTTATCGGGGGGGAGCCAAATGGACTGAGTAGGAAAGGAGCGATCGCGTAACTGTACTGTTAAGTTTTGTACCTGTGTCCCATCATTAATTTGTAGGGGTTTAGTCCCGGGCTGATCCAAGGGTGTCGTCGGTAATAGAGCCCGCATCCGATTGGGAGCAATGGCAAACATCGGGTAGGTTTTGCCCTGCCAAGTCACCGTAGGGGCTGGGGAAGTGGGGGAATCCAAAACCACAGACAAGGTATTTCCTAACTCTGGGACGGTAGGATTCACCCGCACCAGAGCCGCCTGTCCGGGAAGGCAAAGAACTATCCCAACGGTGATTAGGGCTAAAACAAACGATTTGATCCCGCGAGGGACTCTGATTCTCATGTTCTATTTTGTCTCCAATGTTGATAGGTCATCCCCCTAAAATTTTAGGACTGATCCCAGAATCTTAACAATTCTAGTATCTTAAGAATTAGTAATATAATTTTACATTGAGTTATTTAACCTAAAATTAACTGTGCCAGAAGACTTTCGTTTAATTGTAGATTTAGTCCTTGTCCTTGCCGCTGCAACTATTGGCGGACTTCTAGCCTCCTTACTGCGACAACCTGCGATTTTAGGATATTTGATTGGCGGGATCATTGTTGGCCCTGGTGGATTAGGGGTGATTAAAGAGTTAATTCAAGTTGAAACCCTGGCTCAATTTGGAGTGGCATTTCTGCTATTTGCTTTAGGGGTAGAATTCTCTTTTGCGGAGTTAAAAAAAGTCCAAGGGATTAGTTTAGGAGGCGGCGGGTTACAAATTATCTTTACGATATTAATTACCGCCCTAACTATGGGGATTTTAGGTTGGGATACTTCTCCCATTCAAGGCATATTTTTAGGAGCGATTTTATCCCTATCTTCAACGGCCGTTGTCCTGAAATGTTTGATGGAACGCAATGAAATGGCGACTCCTTCAGGACAGATTATGTTAGGGATTTTGGTGGTACAGGATTTAGCTTTGGGATTAATGTTAGCGGTATTACCAGCTTTAAATCAACCCCAAGGAGGAGTTATTTTTGAAGCGGTGGGGCGATCGCTTTTATTAATTGGATTATTCGCTTTAGGGGCCGTAGTTGCGGGAATTTGGGTGATTCCTAAACTATTACAATTCTTAGCAAAAACCGAAAGTAAAGAACTATTTTTATTAGGAGTTGTTGCTCTATGTTTAGGAATTGCGCTGTTAACAGAACATTTAGGATTTTCGATTGAAATGGGGGCTTTTGTAGCCGGGTTAATGATTTCTGAAGTAGAATATGCCGATCAAACCTTAACCTATGTGGAACCGATTCGCGATATTTTTGCGGCTTTATTTTTTGTCGCGGTGGGGATGTTAATTGATCCGGTGTTTCTCTGGGAACATTTAGAACTGATTATTGGCTTAATGTTGCTAATTGTCGCCGGAAAAACCTTAATTATTATTCCAATTGTTAAACTATTTGGCTATTCTTGGCGAACTTCAATTATCACCGGATTAGGATTAGCTCAAATTGGAGAATTTTCTTTTGTTTTAGCCAGTGCTGGACAAGGATTAGGGTTAGTGTCCCGACGGGTTTATTTATTAATTGTGGGGACAACGGCTTTAACCTTAATGATTACCCCGTTTATTTTGCAATTTGCCCCAAAATTATTAGATTGGATTGAGGAAAAATGGGATTTATCTAACCTTTTAGAAAATAGTCAAAAAATCACTAATATTGCTGAAGATTTACCGCAACAAAACCATATTATTGTCTGTGGATATGGTCGGGTTGGTCGTAATTTAGTTCGACTTTTACAAAGTCATAATTATGCGGTTATTGTCATAGATCAATCGGAAAAAACCGTACAGGAATTAAGAAATAATCAGATTCCTTATTTATATGGAAATGCAGCTAGTTTGCACGTTTTAGAAGCCGCTGGGGTGGATCGGGCGGCATCCATGGCGATCGCCCTTCCTGACCCCATGAGTACCCGATTATGCTTAAAAAGATCACTGGAATTTTCGCCTAATTTAGATGTAATTGTAATCGCAGATCGGGATAAGGATATTGAGTTACTATATCAATTAGGGGCGAAAGAAGTAGTACAACCCGAATTTGAAGCCAGCTTAGAATTATCAAATCATGTCTTAACAAAAATGGGGTTAGGAGGGGATAAAATTCAACAGGAAATGCAGAAAATTCGTCAAAGTCAGTATTCGGATTTTCGTCCAAAACAATCGGCTCAAGAAGTGGCGCGAGATTTACAGCAAGCTACCCAAGAAATGAATAGTAAATGGTATGCTTTACCTACTAATTCTCCTTTGATGGGAATGACTTTGGAAGAAAGCAATATCCGTCCAATGACGGGAATTAGTGTCATGGCTATTCGACGCTTTACGGGAGAAGAAATTGATTATCCCGATGGTCAAGTTCGTTTGGAAAAAGATGATAAGTTATTGGTGGTGGGGGAAGCCGCCGCTTTAGAAACTTTAGATCAATTAGCGAAAGGGGAAGTCACAATTCCGGCGGAAAGTATTTCTTGTCAATGGTTAAATATTCCAGAAAATAGTCAGGTAATCGGTAAATCCTTATCTAAATTAGATTTAGCAAATCGGTTTCGGGTACAAGTTCAAGCCCTACGTCGAGAGGATAAATTTTATCGCTGGCCGAATCGAAGTTTGGATTTAGAAGCGGGCGATCGCCTATTATTATGTGGGAGTTTTCATGATTTAAACCAAGCCCGGAGAGAAATGATTCCAATTAATATTCCGTCCTTAAAAATTTTAAAGGAAATTGAAATAGTTGAGGGTTGATCCGCGGGTATTTTAAGATATTGAAAGGGGTGTAGGGGAGAATATCTCATACACCCTAAACTTAAAATAATTGTCCCCCTCGAAAACGCCAGTAGGGAAATAAAATTCTCATAACACTTTGGGAAGTAATAAAAATAGCAATCCACACACAACTATAGTGGGAAATAAATATTCCTAAATTAAATTCTGATGCAGAAAGACCGGGTAAACTAATTGTTTTGATTAGTGTTACTAAAAATAAGCCTTCCCAAATTCCGGCTAAGAGTTGAAAAGCACCTGGCCAATCTCGATCCCAGCGAAATTGTTGGATTTTAATATAGAGAATGTCCCAAAAAAAGCCAAAACAGGTAATATATCCTAAAACCCAAAAGTAAATTGATCGGGGTTGATCACCAATTTTTAGCCCCAAAAAGGCTAAGGTTACTAAAACACCAATGGTTGCAAATAAGAATAGACGAGTTTGCCAGCGTCCGATTAATGTTGGAGTCATGGGAGTAACAATTAAAAATTTTAGAGAATATTATTGTTAATTTTTATTAAAAATCCTGATCCGATATGGTTCTAATCAACTATAATAACATATTAGAATATTGATAGTATTGCACCCGGATTCAGCGCCCACTAGGATGGGCGTTTTTTTATTTTCAAATATATTGTAAGAGTGAAATCTATCATAATTGAGTTTTTAATTGTCAATTATCCTAATACTATTCGGTGAAATAACTATGTTAACTCGGTCGCCAATTTTAAATTGTTGTAACTGATCTTGATGCCAATTTTGTAGGCGAATAATCATTATAATTTTATCAGTTAAACGCACTCCATAACGGGTATCTGTTCCCAGATAAACAGATTCTTCTATTGTTCCTTCCCAGGTTTGTACATTTTGATAATTTCCTAAATTTTCATGGGTCTTAGGATAGATAGTTACTTTCTCAGGACGAATGACTAAATTAATTATTTGTCCTGGTATAATCGGTTGAGATACTGTCAAATGAATCGGGATTTGTTCATCAATTAAAGCAGTAATTTGTTGTGCTTTGGTTTCGGTTACTTTTGCCGTGAAAAAGTTAGTTTCTCCAATAAAATCAGCAACGAATTTAGTCTGAGGATATTCATAAATTTCCATCGGGTTTCCTACTTGTAATAATTCTCCATGATTCATAATTCCAATTCGATCAGATAGGGTTAGAGCTTCTTCTTGATCATGAGTAACGTAAACAAAAGTAATCCCTAATAGTTGCTGCATTTTTTTGAGTTCTAACTGCATTTCTTTTCGCAATTTTAAATCTAAAGCCCCCAAAGGTTCGTCAAATAATAACACTTTTGGTTGTTTAACTAATGCTCTAGCTAAAGCGACCCGTTGTTGTTGTCCACCGGATAGTTGACGGGGATAACGAGTTTGAAAATCGGTTAATTTAACTAACGATAATGCTTCTAAAACTCTACTTTTAATTTGGGGACGGGGCAAATTTTCCATTTCTAGTCCAAAAGCTATATTTTCCGCGATGGTTAAATGGGGAAATAAGGCATAATTTTGAAAGACGGTATTAACTGGACGATGAAAGGGAGGACTATTTTTCATCGGTTGTTGATGAATTAAAATTTCCCCTGAAGTGGGATATTCAAATCCAGCAATCATTCTTAATGTTGTGGTTTTTCCGCAACCAGATGGCCCTAATAAGGAGAAAAATTCCCCGGTTTTGATTTGCAAATTCAATTGATTAACAGCCAAAAAATCCTTGCTATTTAATCCTTTAAATAACTTAGAAACGTTCAATAATTCAACAGCAGCATTCATGTTACCCATTACCCATTACCCATTACCTATTACCCATTCCCCACACCAGCTTTAATTTCTGTCCAAGCTTGATCATATAATTGGGTGGCTTCTCCTAAATCTTGGAGATATTGGAGTTTATCAAAAATTTCTGGGGGGGGATAAATCCCAGGATTTTTTAAGTTTTCAGCGTCAATTAATTTTTGATCAATAGCAACTTTATTGGGGGAAGCATAATCAATAAAATTAGAGATTTTAGCACTATTTTCCGGTTCCAAAATAAAGTTAATAAAGGTTTCGGCGAGTTTTTTGTTAGGTGCGCCTTTGGGAATAACCATATTATCCATACCAATAATACTTCCCTCTTTGGGAATAACATATCGCAAATCGGGATTTTCTGCCATAACTTGAAAAATATCCCCACTATATTCCATGGTTAAATTAACTTCTCCTTGATTTAATAATTGTTGACCTGTATCGGGGGCAAAAGCCGCAATATTATCTTTATTTTTAATTAGGAAATCTTGGGCTTTTTTGATTTCTTCGGGTTTTTTTGTATTGGGACTATAGCCTAAATACATTAAAACAGCCCCCATTGTATGGCGCATATCATCTAATAAAGCCACTTTACCTTTATATTTAGGATCAATTAAGGCTGACCAACTATTAATTTCTTCTCCGGTTTTTTTGAGATTATAGCCAATTCCTAACGTGATCCATTGATAGGGAATACTATATTTATTTCCCGGGTCATAGGGAGGATTTAGAAACTTAGGCTCAATGTTTTTAATATTAGCAATATTAGCCGGATCTAATTCTTCTAACATTTGCTCTTTTACCATGATTTTAACCATATAATCAGGGGGAAATGCCACGTCATAACCTGGGTTTCCGGCTTTTAATTTAGCATAAAGACTTTCGGCACTATCATAAGTATCATAATTAACTTTAACTTGATATTTTTGTTCAAAGGCTTTAAGAACTTCGGGGTCAATATAGGTTGACCAGTTATAAATATTGAGAACATTTGCTGTAGGCGCAGTCGGGGGTGTGCTGGACTGATTAGCTGTGCAGCCAAAGGGTAAAAATACACCTAAACAAAATAGCAGAATTAAGGTTAAAATTCGTTTCATGTTCTATAAGTCAATATCAACGTTTAGGGTGAGTTATGGGTTGATTAATTTTAAATACAAGTAATGCGAGGGTCACTGCTTGCTATTTTACCTTGACTCCATCTTGTAATTTTAAAGATGATATTACCAGGAAAAGAGAAGCGAGTAACATTAAAGTTGAAATGGCATTAATAACTGGACTGACGGATAATTTAATCATTCCATATACAAATAAAGGTAGGGTAGTTGCACCTACTCCAGTTGTAAAAAAGGTGACAACAAAATCATCCAAAGAGATTGTAAAAGCTAATAATGCACCACTTAAAATAGCGGGGAAAATTAAGGGAAAGGTAATGCGCCAAAAGGTTTTCCATTCATTAGCTCCTAAATCTAACGCTGCTTCTTCTAAAGCTGGATCTAAGTCAGATAAACGCGCCCTAACCGTAATAGTAATAAAGGCAATACTAAAGGTGGCATGACTAATAATTACCGATGGTAAGCCTAAAGTCAAGTGAATTCCGGTAAGATTTTCTAGGATTCTAAAAACTAAGGTAAAAAAGACTAATAGGGAAACGCCTAATGTAATTTCAGGAATAATAATAGGCAATAATAATAACGCTTCTAATAATTTAGATCCTGGAAATCGAAAGCGTTCTAAAGCTAAGGCTACCATTGTTCCTAAAATGGAGGCTATTAAGGTGGAAGCGATCGCAATAATTAAGCTATTTTGCAAGGAATCCCAGAGACTTTGGGTAGAAATATCGGCGGTACTTTCTGTTAAGCCACTGAATAACTTTTGATACCATTTCAACGTAAATCCTGTCCAATTTGAATTAAATCGAGAGTCATTAAAGGAATAAATGATTAAAATTAAAATCGGTAAATAAAGAAAGGAAAAAACTAGGGTAGCCTGTATTTTTAATCCGGTTTCCCCCCAAGTATGAATAAAATTATCTAGGGTTTTAATGTTCATTGTTTTAATATAAACTATCTGTGTTAGAGCTTCTAAAATAAATCATAACAGGAATTAATACTAATACCATTAATCCCATTGATAAAGCCGAACCAAATGGCCAATCTCGGGCTTGTAAAAATTGATTTTGAATTAAATTTCCCACCATAACTGTTTTTGCTCCTCCGAGAATATCCGGGGTAATAAATGCACCTAAAGCTGGGATAAAAACTAGAATAGATCCGGCGATAATTCCGGGTAAAGTTAGGGGTAAAATAATTCCAAAAAATGTTCTAATATGGTTTGCACCTAAATCTTGAGCCGCTTCAACTAAAGAAAAGTTTAATCGTTCAATGGTAGCATATAATGGTAGGATCATAAAGGGTAAATAACCATAAATTAAACCAACAATAACGGCAAAGGGAGTAAAAAGTAAATTCAGAGGTTCTTGAATTAAACTTAAACTTTGTAAAATGGTATTAATCATTCCTTCAGAACGAAGAATAATTATCCACGCATAGGTTCTAACTAGAAAGTTTGTCCAGAAAGGAATAATCACTAAAAATAATAACAGGTTTCGCCAACGGGTCGAAGAAGTGGCAATAAAAAAGGCTAAGGGATAACCAATAATTAAACAAATTAAGGTGGTTAAGGAGGCAAGTCCTAGCGATCGCCAAAAAATATTCAGGTATAAATCATTGACTAATCGTTGATAATTTTTTAAGGTAAATTCCCAGGTAACTCCCCCATAGGTTCCTCGTTCTAAAAAACTATAAACTAAGACAATAATCAGAGGAATAATAAAGAAAATTAGTAACCAAATTGTAGCAGGAAGTAATAGGATTAATAGATTTCTGGTTTTTCTAGTTTCTAGGGTAGAATGGGACTGTTTTTTGAGTAAAAAATCCATAAATTAAAATCAATAATATTGAATTAAATCGGTTATAACCTCAACAAATGACGAATAAAGGTTCAAGAGTTGATTTTAGCTCCAAGATCAGCTATGATGCAACCGGAAAACACTATCCAGCTAAAATTTGCTGTGAGTTGCCGTGCAAACGCTTCAAATACCCGAATCTGGTCATCCACTGGTCAAATCCCTATTTCATCATAAAGACCAGGAATTGTTAACTCTGTTTCAGAATTATCCTGATCAGGGGAAATACTTTGTTGCTATTTTCTGCCGTTACGGTTTAATTGTCTATACTTTAATTCGTCATTCAGTGCGATCGCCTGTACAAGCGGATTATTTATTCTCTCAAACCTGGCGACATATTTTTTATGAAATGCGTCCGTTAAATTTAAGAGAACAAGACAGCACAGAGGGGGGAAATACCCTACAAAATTGGTTAATTAATGTTACCGCAGTTTGTATTAATCAAGGGGAGTTACCTCCTGTGGAATCTATCCAATATTCCTTATCAGCAGCGCCGCCTCCTCTTTGGTGTTATGTCGGATTAGTGTTAGATAGAATGGAACCTTTATTAAGGTTAATTCTGGTAATGGCACAAACCTTTCATTGGAGTGAAACTCGAATTTCTGCTTATTTACAAGCTGAAGGTGAGTTGGTTTCTCCCAATGAAGTCAAGGAACTCTTAAAAGGAGGCTATCGCACCTTAGATGAAAGTTTACCTGCTGATATTCGGGAAATTTATTTCAATGAAAATAGCCCAATTTTTACCCCAGATCCCGATATCAATCAACAGATTTTAAAGTCTTAAATTTAGAGGTGCGGTAGCCGAATCTAAATTAATTTAAAAATACCGATCCTGCTTCTGTAATATTCATGGATCTTGTATCAAGACTAAAATTGTTTGTGACTTCAAATTGCACTTCTAAAACTCCAGGAGAAGTTTGCTTAGGTATGACTAATAAAGAACCTCCATCCTGGCGTTGATAGGTAAGTGTAATTGGGGGTGAACCTTGGACTTGAATTGTGGCATTTTTGGCTAATAATTCTTGACGAGTTCCTCCAATTAGTTGATATTGAATGGGTGTATTACTGTTATTAATTAACTTAATAGTGACTATTCCATTTACAGCACCAACTCTCGCACTGGGTAAGGGAAATCTAGGGGGAAGATCATCTTTTTCTGAATTAGAGTTAGAATTGGGTTGGGTAGTTGCAGGGGCGGCTTGGGGTCGTGTGGGTTTCCCAGGAGGAGGGCCACCTGCTAAGGCGATCGCCGATAGACTTGTAAACACTTCACCAATAGCAAGTATTAAGACGATCAAACGGGATACAGTTGCTTTCATGATTCGTTGTCCTTTAATCTTTACAAAATTTATGATCAGTTGATGTGAACCAGTTTAAGCTAAATTATCAATTTAAGGATAGAATATTGATAATTGTTCTATAATCAATGTATCATCCTGATCCAATTTGCCCAAATAGGTAACAGGTTAAAACACAATATTGTGATCATTTTCCCTATGCAATTGCTCAAAAAATTTCCTATTTTTACTTTAGCATTGAGTGTTTTTATTATCTCGGTTTTGACACTTACACAACCGATATTCGCCTCTCGCCAGACCCATAGGTTAATTGCTCAATCCATGCCCATTATTCCCGCTAAAATTGTATTTCTAACCCCTCAAATTCCTTCTCAAACCATCATTAAACCATCTTTGAGTCTCAATCAAATCTCTCCTACCTTAGCCTCGAACTGGACAACTGATCATAGCAACAGCCCAATTAGAGGATGTAATTGTCCTCAGTGTCAGTTAACGGTTTAATTTGACTAAACTGTATTACTTCTGGTGTTAACTGAAATTAAAAACAACATCAGAAGTTTTCCAATGGGTAGCACTATAATAATTTAGATGCTTAACAACTTATAGCAGTTGCCGCATCTATTAGGACATTCTTGAAAGCTAAAAGCTGCTCACAGTAAGTATTTACAAGAGTGCCCATTGCCTATTCCCTATTGCCTCTTGCTATAACAGTTTTCAACTAAACCCAAAGAATTTTCTAATTTATCTAAAATAATATCGGTTACAACTTTAATTCGATAACGACAGGCCATGGTTTCACTACAGGCGAAAGTTCCATTTTCCCAATATTTATTACTTCCCGCACCGCCCCCACAAACTCCAAAATATTCACAGGTTTCACTACATAATTTAATTCCTTCCTGCATATCTGCATAAATTTTCTGGAATTTTTCTGTATCACAAACTGATTCAAAACTATCTTTTAATACATTTCCTAAAATAAAATTGCCATAAGGTTCAATATTCACCGATAATAATTCGGGGTCAAAGGTAGAAAAATTCCCTTGATAATCAATATTAATTAAAACAAAAGGGTTATTCATATCCGTTTGAGTCAAACGGGAATTAGAGTAAATTAAACCACAAATTGCTTCAAATTCTCTCAGGTTAAATTCTCCCTGCACTTCTGAGGTTAATTCCCAAAAACGCTGCATAAATGCACGATATTTTTCCGATGTCCCCACAGCTTCTAAAGTTGATGATTGATTTACTCCTTCAATTTCTTCTAAATTAAATCCCACATCATAAATCCCATTATCCCTGAAAAAATTAAAGATTTCATCAGCATAATTCAGGGAATCTTGAGTAACAACGGAAATCACATAAAAAGGAATATCGTTTTTTTGCAAGAAAGAAATACCTCGCATAGTTTGGGCGTGACTTCCTGTTCCTTTTCGGGTTTGGCGATGGGCGTCATGGATGAATTGGGGCCCATCTAAACTCACCCCGACACAAATATTATGTTCTTGAATAAAATCACACCATTTTTGATTAATATATGTGCCATTTGTTTGAACTGAATGCCAAAATTTTACTTGTTTTTGATTGTATTTTTGATCGGCTTCTTGAATTAGTTGAAATGCCGATTCATAAAAAGAAATCGGAACCGCCAAAGGCTCTCCAGCGTGCCAACAAACGGTAAATTCATCACCTAGAAACGGAGAGGTGAAGATATTTTTAAAGATAGGTTCTATTAAATCTAAGGATAGGGTATTTTTCAAGTCTCGGTTAGGTAAATAACAATAATCACAATTGAGATTACAAAAAGATGTGCCTTGAATTACGACTAAATTAATCGGGCCAAATTTGCTAAGATCAATCTTTTTAGGATTTAATAAAGTTGGATTTATCATTGATTTTAATTAATTTAAAAGTATTAAAAAATTAGCGTTGCTGGAAATCACAACGCTTTTTGAGAGAGAAAAAATCTAACGGAAATTCACAAAGCGCCCCCCATCACCCCAACCATTGCGCCAGTTATTCCCATTGCGCCAACTACCCCCATTTCCCCAGGAGCCGCCACCTCCGCGATTAATCCAGCCTCCCCGTCCCCCACCATTTCCCCAGACTCCCCTGGCGATTTGTTCTCCGGGTTGTAGTGCTTCCGTTTTTTCTTGCAATTGGTTTTCTCGCTGTTTTAAACTCTCTGTGATTCTTGACAAACGGGACTCAATTGTTGTAGATAGGATGGCTGAATCTGTTGTTTGGACTGTGGCATTAGCCGCCGGAATATTTAAGGCACTTAGAGCCAAGAAAAAGCCAACTAATCCTATTTTTGTGCTAATTTCCAAAATGGTTACTCCTTTTATTAATAAATTTCATGGCACTATAGCATAAATTTTGATATCAAGCGCCAAGAGCCAAGAAAAAGCCCACTAATCCAGTTTTTGTACTAATGCTCAAAATGGTTAATCCTTTTATTGATAATTTTTATTGCACTATAACATAAATTTTGATATAATCGGGTGGGTTTTCTTAAGAAAACTTGATTAAAGTTGTGTGAGGAAAAAAATGATTTTATCTAAAAAAATTGCGATCGCTGCTTTGAGTGCTGTTTTGTCCCTGGGTCTATCAAGTCCGGCTTGGGCAGAAACAGTAATGGAAAAAGTAGCCCGAACTGGGGTATTAACTGCCGGAGTTCAGACGGATTTTATTCCCCTTTCCTATGTCAATGATCAGGATGAATTAGTTGGTTATTCCATTGATATTCTGAATCAAATTAAAGCCCAACTTGCCAAGGATTTAGGACGGGAAATCACTTTAGAACTGGTTCCTATTAGCATCGGTGATCGGATTCCCAAGGTATTATCGCGGGATGTTGATATTGTCTGTGAGGATGTGACTTTTACATGGAATCGCGATCGCTATGTCGATTTTTCTGTGAGTTATGGGGTGACAGGAACCCGGTTATTAGTTAAAAAAGGAAGTAATTTAGGCACACCAGAATCCTTGGTAAATCGGCAAATTGGTGTATTAGAAAATGGCAGCAGTGAATCAACTATACAAGTCGTACAACCCCAAGCCAAAATAGTCAGATTTAAGACTATTGGCGAGGGAATTGCCGCTTTAGAACAGGGTAAAATTGATGCTTTTGGTTCCGATGGGGTTTTGCTAGAAGGGGCTCGACAGACCCTCCCTAACCGTGATGCTTTAGAAGTAGTTCCTAATCTTCCCTATGCCCGGGAAGGAATTGCTTGTATTGTCCCTGAAAATAATTCTGCTTTTTTAGATCGGGTAAATTTTGCGATCGTAAAATTGATGCAAGGTTATGTCATGGGAGATAAAGAATCAGTGGCTATTGTCGATCAATGGTTTGGAAAAGATGGTGTGATCACAATAGATAATGATTTAATCAAAAATTACTTTCAAGGTGTAATTAACTCCAGGGAACAAATCAAACTTAACTAAGTAGGTGATTATAACTGTTCGTTGTTGTGCTTTAGCACTCTTAAGTAGGGTATAAAGCCCAACAACAGAATTTATTATAGAAATATGATATTCATATTTATCGGGTAACAAATAGCGGTATTATAGAAGTTGTAACCACTGAATTATGAGTTGATCAGAATATGACTGAACCTAAAAGCGAAAAGTTAACTCGGGCTTTAAATCAATTAATTGAGGAACATGGGATTAAAAATCTTGTGCATTCTTTAGCCCATCATTGTTTTAAAGAAGCAGAATTTTTGCGGCAAGATCGGAGTACAGATCTAGCTCAAAATTGGCAAGATATTGCGGAGAAACTGCAAAAAGTTATGGAAAATCAGGAATCCTGATGATGATGTGGCAATCTTAAATAGATTGTAATATCTTATTGTAAGGTTTTGGAGTTCAAACCCTTTTCATGCTTGGGGTTTAGAGACCAAACCCCTACAGTTTTCTCATTTATTTAATTAAACCTAGATAGTACAATCTTTTCCTCCCTATTCCCTATTCCCTATTCCCTATTCCCTTAATAATATGACCAGTTCACAACCGTTGTTTTCAGATATTAGCCAACATTGGGCGCGTCCGTTTATTCAACGTTTGCAAGCTCAAGGTTTAATTAGTGGATTTAAAGATAACACATTTCGCCCTAATCAAAATCTAACCCGTGGGGAATTTGCTACTATTTTAAAGGTGGCATTTCCCACTTCTATTAAACGTGAATATATCCCATTTAAGGATGTACCCAAGGAGTTTTGGGCGGCGGAAGCAATTAAAATTGCCTATCAATCTGGCTTTATTTCGGGGTTTCCTGATGGACAGTTTCTTCCTCAAAGTCCGGTGACTCGCTTACAGGTTTTATTGGCTTTAGTTTCGGGTTTGAATTTACCTCAAGGAGAGAGTTTAAACTTAAAAAATATTTATGAAGATGGGGATACCATTCCTAGCTATGGGACTCAGGCCATGATTACAGCCACTCGTTGTGAATTGGTAGTTAATTACCCCTATCCCCAACTTTTTAATCCTAATTCTAATGCAACTCGGGGAGAATTGGTTAGTATTATTTATCAGGCTTTAGTGTTACTAAAAAAAGTTAATCCAATTATTTGTCCCTATATTATATCCTTAGCTCACCCCGGAATTATTAAAACAGGAACCCATCTTTCTGTTAATGGGAGAAAATGGAAATTACCCTGGAGTCAATGGAATTCAGGAATTGCTACAAATACCGGAATTAGTGATAAAGGAATTATCCAAGTTTTAGGAATTAATCCCTTAAATACAACGGAATTTAGTCTTCAACCCTTGAATTGGTTTGCTTTGCATTCAACTCCGGGGACTTTTTTTGATGCCGAATATCGTTATCTAAAAATTGATCAATTAGCAGAATTATCAGCCTGGGATTTGGAAATTCAAGAAAATACCCTTAATATTATTTCTAAACTAGGTACTATTCAAGCCATAAATTTTGAAGAACGTGCTAATATTTCTCAAATGACAATAACATTAAATCAACCGACTCCCTGGGAAATCTATCAACAAAATACGCAATGGGAAGTTGTTGTAGATGGAATTACAAATCCAACAATTGCTAAACCCTTTCAATACCCGACTCAACCTACACCCACTTCTGGAACTTCCGAACAGCAAAATGAAGGAGAAACCGCAGTAACAACTCAAAAACCCTCTCGCCCTTTGGTAAAAATTACGAATAATCAAACAATGATTCAAGGAACTTTGCCCGATGGTTATGGGGTGAAAGTTTCTACCTTGAATAATCCCAATCGTATTGTAGTTGAATTGCGCCAAGATGCCTTAATAGAAAGGGATATTACCTGGGTAAAAGGATTGCGTTGGCGACAACAATATATTACTTTAAATAATAGCCGTTTTCCCGTGGTTTGGTTAATTGTAAATTCGGATTTTGGCTTGACTTTACGACCAATTTGGGCAAGTCAAACGGGAATGAAAGGCATTGACAGTTTAGCCAAAACCGTTGATAATAGTCAATGTATAGGGGCAATTAATGCCGGATATTTTAACCGGAATAATCTTTTACCTTTAGGAGCAATTCGGCGGGAAAACAAATGGTTTTCGGGGCCAATTTTAAACCGAGGAGCGATCGCTTGGAATGATAGAGGACAGTTCAAAATTGCTCGTTTAAGTTTAAAAGAAACCCTGATTTCATCATCGGGACAGACCTTAGATTGTGAATTACTCAATACCGGATATGTGAAAGCTGGAATAGCTCGTTATACTCCCGACTGGGGCGAAAGTTATACCCCATTAACCGCCAATGAAATTATAATTGTGGTAGAAAATAATATTGTTAAACAACAACTCGAACAAACAAATACGACCGCCACTATTCCTATTCCTAAAACTGGTTATTTATTAACCTTACGTTCATTTCGTAGCGTTTTAAATTCCTTTTCTGTGGGTACATCTATTCAAATTCAATCCCAAACTACGCCTTCAGATTTTAATTCCTTTCCCCATATTTTAGGCGGCGGGCCATTATTATTACAAAACGGCCAGGTGGTGGTAGATGCGATCGCCGAAGGGTTTAGTCCCGCCTTTGCCGATCAGTCTGCCATTCGCAGTAGTGTCGGGATCACCGCCAAGGGAGAATGGTTGATTGCCACCGTCCATAACCGCGTCGGAGGGGTGGGGGCCAAATTAACCGAAATGGCACTCTTAATGCAGCAATTAGGAGCCACTGATGCGTTAAATTTAGACGGGGGAAGTTCGACGAATTTAGTCTTAGGAGGTCAACTTTTAAACCGCATCCCCGATACCGCCGCCCCAGTTCACAATGGTTTAGGGGTATTTCGGCGCTAAAAAACCCCAAGTTAGAGATATATGTTAAGCTGTAGCACTAATATAGATTCTTAGCTAAATTCTTAATTGCGGACTCCTGCCATGATCACTCCCAGTGAGTTGAATTACTATTATAAAGTGTTAGATCTGAAGCCTGGAGCCTCCTTAGAATTGGTGGATCAGGCCTATAAAGACTTAGCATTTATTTGGCATCCCGATCGCATTCCTGAAGAAAATCAACGATTAAAAAAAATCGCTGAGGAAAAACTCAAGGAAATCAATCAAGCTAGGGAAAAATTGCGTTCTTTATTGCGTCGATCAAGTTCAAATTCAACTCAACATTCCTCAACTGTTTCCCGTGCAGAATCCCATTCCAGAGCCTCCTCAAATAGTACAGGAAATTCCTATACCTATCAAAAACCCTATTCCAATTATCAATCCTCTACCTATCAAAGCCAAGTAAAAACCTCGGAAAATAATAATTTTCAACGCCCTCCAGCCAGTAAACCTCCGGTTACGCCCAAACCGCCAACTCCCCCCGCACCAACGCCTCCCCCCGCTAGACCGACGGAATTAAGTGGATTAAGTTTTAAAGGTGCGGATTTAAAAGAAAGGGATTTTTCCAGTCGCAATTTAAGCGGTGCGGACTTAACTGAAGCCGATTTAAGTGATGGGTTTCTGCATAAAGTTAACTTAAGTGCCGCCTGTTTATATAAGGCGAATTTGTTTAGGGCGAATTTTTTACAGGCTAATTTAACCTATGCTAATTTAAAAGAAGCTAATTTAATTGGGGCTGATTTAAGTGGTGCTGATTTAAGATGTGCAGATTTAACCGGGGCCAAGGTAGGAATTGGGGATAAAATTATGGTGAAACTAACTGGAGCTAAATTAGAAGGTGCTATTTTACCCGATGGCAGTGTTCATCATTAATAGGAATTTAACTATTAATTGGAATCAGGGGACGTTGACCCGCTTGGAACTGTTTCTAAGCTGTTTTAAGTTGAATTGGTGCGGGATAATTGCGATCACATTTTGATAAGCGGGTATAATTTCTTATATTTATTAATCAATAAAAGATCAATACTATTAAATTATATCTCAATCCTTATCATTCCTCAAAATCTTTAAAATAATAGTAAAGGTTAGCTAACGCAAAATTTGATGCTTCCTCTAAATTTTCAGAAACCAGACTTTCATAGTTATAACGGGTTGCTTGCCGAGAAATATAAGCAGTGTATTCCAGACGTATTTGTGGATTCATTAGTAATCTAAGTTGTTCTTTTAAAGACAAAATATCACATTTTTTCTTTAATTTGCTATATTCTAACTCTTCAGGTAATACTTCAGGTATAAATTCTATTGATAAATTACTATTCACGACATCTTCAATATTAAAATTTACTTCAGGTAAAATTTTTTGCTCTGATAAGCGTTTTTGTTCTAATGGCTTAAGCGAAAGTCTATAATCAATATTACTCTGCCAAGTTTCAAGAACCGGAAAATCATGATTATGAAGGTGAGTGATTTCTGGAAATAAAAAATTTAATTCATCGTCAGTAGATATTTGATCAATTAAATTTAAAATATCTTGACGCATTTTTATTTTTAATTCAGAGAGACGTTGGCTAACGGCAATCATTTCATCTTGAATTTGGTAAGTAGTGATAATAGCATTTTCAACTGTCCAAAAACATTCAAGCCAGCGAAAACGTTCTATAGGAGTTAAACTATTTAGTAGATTACGATCATTATATACAGATATAACATCATTAAAAAGCGTACTTCTTACTGCATCTATTTCCGTATTAAACCTTTCTTTATTCTGAATATTAAGGGCAGTACGAAAACGATCTAATGCTGTTATGAATGAACAATAAGCTTTAGTTAAGGCTTGACGTTTTTTTTGATATTCTGAGTCTTGTTGAGATCTTTTTATCTGTTCAATAATTTCTTCTGTCTGGTTATGCAAAATACATTTAATATCAATAAAACCATCTTTCACTTCTAATCTAAATTGTTCTACTTCTTGCCTAAGTTTAAGTGTTTGTTTTAGATTAACGGCTGTTAATGCTACTCCGGTAAATGTCCCTACACCGATAATAGCAGTAGTTGATTGGAGTACCCCTAAACTGGACTGAAGAGATTGGAGAGTTTGTTTTATAACATCCAGTCGTTTGTAAGTCTCTTGAAATCCTAGATGAGTTTGTATAATATTCAATGAACCCAAAACTGCTTGTGCAGGGGCTATAAAAGGTTGCAGACTAAACTTCGTTACCCCCTTAGCTACTTCAACAATCATACCTGTGGCCGGATCTTTAAGAAAAGGGAGCAATAGTCCATCAACCGTTTTCGCCTGTACTAACTTACCAGCAGCTAAAAGTGCTTGTCTAGCAGCACTAAAGGAATATTCCATAAATCTGAAAAATTCTGTTCCAAAAGTATATCTAAGTTATATCATAGATCTAGTGAGACTACCTTTGTATTGGCCAAAAGAGTTCCACGTCTATCTGAGTCAAACTTTTTATGTTAAATTTAAAGTTTGATTTTTGTATCCAATCTAACAGCAAGGGTTTAAACTATGGATAGTACCACTCAAAATCAACTTCGCCTGTTGAGCTATCAAGTTCTTGATGTCATAGAAGAATCTCAGTATTTATTGGTTTTACCTCTAACCAGCTTCGATATCGATAATTCTAAGATAGAAGAATTTCAGAATTTTATGAAATATTTAGAACAAATACAAAGTCATCAAGAAAATGAACAAATTCAATTGTCTTATGATTCTATGCAAAATTTTTTAGTAACATTTGTAACTTGCCTAGAAAAATTAGATGCTTTGCTAAGTAACGAAGTTAATATTTCTCAGGCTTTGAAAAAAAGCAGCTTTGACAACATGAGTATATTAGCTGGATATCAAAAAAAAATTAAAAAGTTAGTAGAGCAATCGAAGAATGAAACAAAAACTAAATCTGAAAAATTATTTGAAGAATGGATTCCTTCTCTGAAAAATAAAATGGCTGAGAAAATGCAGGAATTCTCAAAAGAAAAAGATGAGGATAGTCCTGCAAGATATGGTGCTGCAAACTTTGTCTTTAATCTACGTAAATCTTACAAATACATGAAAGATAAAGAAGCTAAAAATCGTGAAAGAATGAAAGAATACGTTTTAGAAGAATTTAACCAATGGCAAATTAAAGCATTGAATCAAGATATTATCATTCCTGAAATTGAAAAACTAGAAAATCAGGTTGATGAGATATTTCAAGATATTAAGAATGAGCTTTATGCCCTTAACATAACTAACTCTGTAAAACAGTCATTATTGAGATTAAACTATGTAGATTTCGATGGAGATAGTGATCAGTTAGAAGTTGCTATGAAATCCAACAACTTGCAAAAAGTAATTGTTATTGTGTTTATTTACTTTGGCCAGTTTTTCGCACGACAATTTTCAATTATTATTTTACCCTATCTTTTATTATCTGCTCTAGGATTTGGGCTAATAATGTTTAAGGACAAAAAAGATGAAACAGAAAATCTTGATGCAGCTTATAATGTTTTATATAAAAATAAAAAGCAATTCTTTGATAAAATTTCTTTTAAAGTCGAAAAGTTTTTTGAATCTGAATTCAATCTAATGAATGATTCGTTAGAAGACTTAAAAAGGTTTTATAATTTGTTACTATCAGCCTCTTCTACTAAGAAAGAAACCTTAGAAAGTCGTCAAGCCATTAAAGAATGGATTAGCTATAAAATTTTAGAGCTTAAGAAAATTCAGGAAGAATTAAGTCGAATTTAGGCTCATCAATGGGATAGTGTTCTGATTCGTAAGTTTCAATTAACTGAACCAGTAATTTTAATAATACTCGTTCTTCAGGGGTGAGAGTTTTACTAAAAGTTAATCGTTCAACAATTGCTAAAATCCGATCATATTCCTCCTCGGTTTCAATCACTTGAGGGCGGATTTCAGCTAATAGGTTGCTATAAAGAATTTTATCAATAGTGAGGGTCATTTTTTCAACTTCTAACCTAAATAGGCTTGTCTAACTCGTTCATCTATTAATAAATCAGAGGCTTTACCCGTGAGGGTTAAATATCCGGCTTCTAAAACATAACCTCGATTCGCAATTTCTAATGCTAAATGGGCATTTTGTTCCACTAATAAAATTGTAACACCGGATTGATTTAATTGACGAATTACCGAGAATATTTCTCTAACAATTTGAGGGGCTAAACCTAAACTGGGTTCGTCTAATAATAATAGCTTAGGACGACTCATCACCGCCCTGGCGATCGCTAACATTTGCTGTTCACCACCGCTTAAAGTTCCTGCTAATTGATGTTTTCGTTCTGCTAACCGAGGAAAAATGATAAATTGTTTTTCAATATCTGCTTTAATTCCTAAGCGATCGCTGCGAGTATAAGCCCCTAATTCTAAATTGGTTAATATGGTTTGTTGAGCTAGAATTCGGCGACCTTCTGGACTTTGGGCGATTCCCATTTTCACGACTTGATCTGGACGTAGATCAGTAATATCTTTTCCTTGATAAATAATTTTTCCTTGGCGGGGATTAACTAATCGAGAAATGGTTTTTAAGGTGGTACTTTTCCCGGCTCCATTGGCTCCAATTAGAGTAACAATTTCTCCTTGATTAACAATAATATTAATCTCTTTTAATGCTTGAATTGCACCATAATTAACCGATAGACTAACTAATTCTAACATAATTTATTCATCTCCTAAATAGGCTTCAATAACCGCCGGATTATTTCTCACCATTTCCGGTTCTCCTAAAGCAATTAATTTCCCAAAATCTAACACCGCAATGCGATCGCATAACCCCATCACTAAGGGTACATGATGTTCAATTAAAATTACAGTCAACTGAAATTGATCTCGAATTTTTCTAATTAAATCACTGAGTTCTTTTTTCTCACTGGGGTTCATACCCGCCGCAGGTTCATCTAATAATAACAATTTCGGTTCTAAGGCTAAAGCACGAGCAATTTCTAAGCGTCTTTGGTCGCCATAAGCAAAATTACGAGCTTTTTGTTCAGCCCTTTCTGCTAATCCAAATATATCTAATAATTCCCTGGCTTTTTGATAGTTTTCCTGTTCTATTCTTCTCCCTTTTGGTAAGCCTAAAACCCCTGAAACTAGATTAGCTTGATTATGGATATGACGAGCAATCACAACGTTTTCTAAAGCTGATAAATTGCCAAATAACCTAAGATTTTGAAAGGTTCTGGCTATCCCTTTTTCAGCAATTTGATAGGGTTTTAATTGAGTAATAGAATTATTTTGATAAATCAATGATCCTTGGGAGGGAGGAATTAACCCTGTAATTAAATTAAATAACGTAGTTTTTCCCGCCCCATTAGGGCCAATTAAACCAAATATTTCTTGATCTTGAACTGAAAACGAAACCTGATCAACGGCTAATAATCCCCCAAAATATCGGGTTAAACCTTGGACTTCTAAAAGGGGTTTTAAGGTGGATGAACTCATTTTTAACCCTTAACTGATTGTTTATTCAAGAGTCCCCGCCAGGGATTTTTTCGGGTAATTTGGTTTAATAATTCTGGAGTAATTAAACCTTGAGGATAAAAAATTGATCCCAAAACTAATAACACCCCAAAAATAATTAAACGCCCTTCCCGTAAGAATTGGGCTAACCAGAAGGGTAAACCACTAATTTCTCCCATTCCCCGTAAAACTTCCGGTAAAGCGGTGAGAATAATTCCCCCTAAAACTGGCCCCCAAAAGGTTCTTGACCCGCCAATTAAAACAAACGCTAAATAAATAATACTACTATCAAAGGTTCCTTGACGAGCATTCCAAGTATTAAGAAAATGGGCGCTAATAGTTCCCACTAATCCCGCTAAAATTGCCCCCAAGGTAAAGGATAACACTTTATAATGGGTAGGATTAACCCCCATAGAATCGGCGGCTAATTCATCTTCTCGAATTGCACTAAAAGCGCGTCCGGCTTTAATTTTTTCTAAGCGATATAAGAATATCATACTCAGAATTAATAGGGGAATTGCCACCCATAAATATTCTAGGGGAGTTGCAAAGGGTTGGGGAATCCCAAAGATACCAACTGCACCTCCAGTTATCTCTAGATTTAAGGCTAAAACCCGTAAAATTTCGACTAAAGCAATAGTTGAAATGGCTAGATAAATTCCTCGTAATCTCAATACTGGAATGCCTAATCCTATGGCTAAAATAGCAGAAATTATGGCAGTGATCAATAGTTCTAAAAACAAAAAAGGTAAGGGAAAAATAGTCCCTTTAAATTTAAAAACCTGGGTAGATAAAATCGCCGCAATATAACCCCCTAACGCATAAAATCCAGGGGTTGCTAAGGAGAGTTGACCCGCCATTAAGGGTAAATAAACGGATAACCCTAAAATCGCTCCAAATAACATAGAAACGATTAAAAACCCGTAGGTGTTCAAAAAATTAATCATGGAATGAATTATACCTTTTGAATGCGTTTACGTCCTAATAATCCCTGGGGTCGAATTAATAGCATTATTAATAGAATAGCAAAGGAAATCGCTTCTCGATAACCGGAAAAATCGGCGGGAACAAAAGCTTCTGCTAACCCTAATAATAATCCCCCAATTACAGCCCCTGGAATACTTCCTAACCCCCCTAAAACGATTACTCCTAACCCCTTTAAACCGAAAGCAATGCCAAAATAAGGCCCCGCAATACTCACACTAGATCCTACCAAAGTTCCGGCGAGTCCCGCTAAAAATCCACTGACAAAAAACGTTAATATAATAAACTGTTCCGGGTTAATTCCTAATAAACTGGCGGTAATTTCATCATCAGCCACCGCTTGTAAGGCTTTACCAATCTTAGTTTTATTTACCAGATAGGTTAATAAAGCCACGATGACCATACAAACCGTAAAAATAATCACCTGAACGCTTCTAATCATAATCGGTTTTGTGGCTGTACCGAAATTAATTGCTGCGGGAATATTGCCATAAATATTATCAGGAAATGTGTAAATTTCTGCCCCGACTAAATATTGAATTGTATTCACAATCACCACCGCAGCCCCCAAACTGGAAACCAAGGTTAATAGGGAATCAGCCCCTCTAACTCTCAAGGGTCTAAAGGCTAATCTTTCCAAGACAATTGAGGCTAACCCGGCTAAAATACTCCCTAGAATTAAGGCTATAAAAAACGGGAATTGAAAGGGTAACTTACCATTGGCTAATAATCCATTAAACCCAAAAACGCCCCCGGATAAGATATAGGTAAAATAAGCTCCCAAGGTAAAAATAGCACCATGGGCAAAATTAATCACCCCTAAAATCGAAAAAACTAGAGTGTAACCCAAGGCAAAAATAGCATAAACACTCCCAATTGATAAACCATTTAAAAATGATTGTAGGAAAAAATTAAAATCCATCTATATAGGGAATTACGAATTACGAAAACCAGATAATACTTTTTAGAACCGTTCTCCTAAACCGAAGTGAATCCGACCATCTCCATTATTATTAATCCCATAATCAATCCGTACTGGCCCTAGGGGAGTTTGTAGGCGCACACCAACCCCATAACCGAAACCACTTCCGGGTTTATCCCGCACACCCCCAGGAGAGCCAGGAACTGTCCCCTGGGAACCTAAGTCCGTTGCCGCGTCCACAAAGAGCGCTCCGCCAAGAAACTTGGAAAACAGAGGAAAACGATACTCAATGGAGGCTTGGATAAAACTTCGGGTAGAAGCGATCGCCCCTTCTTCCCAACCCCGTACTGAAGTCGTCCCACCCAAGGGAAAGGCTTCATAGGGGGGTAAGTTCCCAATTACCGTACCTCCTTGGAAGTTAAAAGCAAAGGATTGATCGCCTTCGGGAATCAAACCGGAGAGGAATTTCACCGGAATATAAAAAGTATATGCAGCCCGCAAACGGTTCATTAAAATACTTCCCGAACCCACCGGGATAGATTGTTCCGAACCAAAACGCACTAAATAACCGGAGGTGGGTTGTTGCTTATTGTTGCGGCGATCTCGAAGAAATCCAAACTGAACGGTGAATAAATCGTCTTTTCCACTCCCGCTATAACTGAGTTGATTCCCAAATTCATCGGTACGGTTAATGTTCCCATCGGAGTCCGTGATTTCCACCCGTTGATATTGGAATCCGACGGAAGCGACCCAATTGGGATCAGAAAAAACATTATCCGCATACGGACGAGTAAAACTAATACCTCCTCCAGTTCTCACTACCCGGGGGCGATCGCCATTGGCTAAGTAAACCTCTTTTGGCCCATTTTCAAAGACCACGGAAATTGTCCGACGTCTAAAAGCATTCAAAGTATAAGAGGTGCGATAGGGATCACCCGCAATCCAAGGATCGGTAAAGTTTAAATCCATTTGAAATACCCGATTTCCCGCCTCTAATTCCGCCCCTAAGCGTTGGTTATTTCCCCCTAAGTTAACTTCTTGATAACTCAAGGTTCCAAATAATCCGGCGGCGGAACTTACACCTCCCCCAAATGCGAGTGATCCGGTGGTTTTTTCGATCACATTCACAACAACTACCGCCTCCCGGGGATTATCTTTTCCGGGTTCTAATTCCAAGCGGACATCTTCAAAAATTCCCAAACCAAATACCCGAGCTAAATCCTGTTGTGCGGTTTTTTGGTTAAATACGTCCCCTGGTTTTAACTGAATTTCCCTGGTGATAATAAAGTCTCTGGTTCTTCCCGAAATTGGTTTTCCTTCTTCATCGGTTGCTTCTCCATCGCTATTCAGGAAACGCACCCCAATATTTTCAATTACCCCTTCTGCAACTTCTAGGTTAACAACACCTTCTTTTGTAACTTCAGGAGCGGCGACAACCTGCGCTAAAACATAGCCATTATCCTGATACCATTGATTGACTTTTTTAATTCCTGCTTCTATTTGATTCAAGTTGATGGTTTTATTCAATTGCTCGCCGAAACTTTCGTTAATAATTTCTTGGGGTAAAACCGTATTCCCTTGAATTACAACTTCTTTGAAGATGGGGTTTTCTTCGACTTCAAAAGTAACCCGTACTCCTAAAGGTGTATCTTCTGGAACAGCTTTGACATTTCGGAATAAACCTGTAGCGAAAATCGAATTAATATCTCTTTGTAATTGAGTTCGGGTTGTTGTTCGTCCAGGTTGGGTGGAAATAACGCTATATACTTTTTCAATTAATCCTTGGTCTTGGGTTCCTGTTACCGTAATTTCTCCGACTAATACTTCGGTTTCAGAGGGTGCGGGTGTGCTAGGAAGGGGGATAGTAGCAGGAGTTTCAGGTTGTATTGGAACTTCAGAATTAGGGGGTAAAGTTTCGGGTGTTGCTTGAGCAATAGTTAATGGAATTATGGGAGAAAATTGCGATATTTTTTCTAAATTTTTATTTAAGCTCGGTTGAAATAAATCAGATTCAGGTAAGTTGGAATTAAGGGCGATCGCTTCTTCTGTTAATACTGGAAAGCTAAAATTACCGACTTTTTCAGTTTCAGCTTTATTCAGGATAATTCCTAAATTCGAGAAATTATTAATTTCTGCAATTGCAATTTTTTCGGGAACTGGAGTTGGGAATTGGGCTATTTTTTCGGAATCTTTATGTAAACTTGGTTGAAATAAATCAGATTCAGGTAAGTTGGAATTGAGGGCGATCGCTTCTTCTGTTAATACTGGAAAGCTAAAATTACCGACTTTTTCAGTTTCAGCTTTATTCAGGATAATGGCTGAATTAGAAAAATCATTAGCTTCAGTATTGCTAATTTCAGATGAAACCTCGGTTGAAACTTGTTCTAATTTTTCTAAATCTTCTGTATTTTTACCTTTATTTAGACTAATATAATTTTCTGGTAAAACCTCTGATTCCGTAGGATTCAAAGAAGAATCTACAGCAGAATTAATTAGAGTTTGAGATGGATTAAATTCGGGTAAATTTTGAGAATATGAAGTATTAACCCAAGCATAGGAAACCTGGTTTCCTGTGGATTGACCTAGAGAAAAAGCTAGATCTGAATACGGCGATTTAGTTTTATTTAAAACTATTCCTTCAAAAGAATTAATAGGTGTAGAGGGAATACTCTGATTAACATCTAAAGATGGTTTTGCATGGGTTTCCGATTGGTTTAAACTCGAATTTATTGGCTCAAAAGCCTCTTTAGAACTGAGGGAACTTTCAGATTCTGAATAGGCGGTTTGACCATTTGCAGAGTTTGATAATCCAAACGTAGCTGAAGCAGTAAAAACCGCAACTAAGACGGGAGATAAACGCATGATACTCACTCTTTTAGACAATCCCACACCTACAATTTGTCGATCCTCAGCGAAGGCTTAGAGAGATGGTTACACCCGTTGCCATTGCTGCGACATCTGACATCTTAACAAGCTTTGACACTTCTACATCGAAAAACTTTGAAAATCACAGGTTGTGATACCCCCACACCCCATGACAACAGGATTTAGGGGGATCAAAATATTTAGCTTTATTCCGATGGATTGGAGCTATGCTCTAAAACCCGTTTAAGCACTTGTTGATACCCAGATTCAACATTTCCTAAATCTCGACGGAAGCGGTCTTTATCCAAAACTCTGCGGTCGGGGTCTGTTTCGGATTGATCCCACAAACGACAGGTATCAGGACTAATTTCGTCGGCGAGTACCAATTGACCCTCAGAAGTCATCCCAAATTCTAATTTAAAATCCACTAAAGTAATCCCACATTCATTAAAAAATTCTGAGAGAATTTGATTAATTTTTAAGGATAATTGGGTAATTTTTTCCAACTGTTCCGGCGTGGCTAATTTCATTAATAATAGCCGTTCCCGTGTTAATAATGGATCGCCTAATTCATCATTTTTATAGCAAAATTCTACTAAAGTCGGTTCAATAATTGTACCCGCAGGAATCCCAGTTTGTTTACATAAACTTCCCGCCGCAATATTGCGAATAATCACTTCTATCGGCACAATTTTAACCCGTTTCACCCGCATTTCATTGGGGGTAGGACAATCAATATAGTGGGTCGGAACTCCTTTTGCTTCTAAACATTGAAATAGATGGCTAGAAATCGCATTATTAATTTCTCCTTTCCCTTGAATTGTCCCGCGTTTTTGAGCATTAAACGCCGTCGCATCATCCTTGAAATAGGCGAGTAATACTTCAGGTTCATCCGTTGGATAGATGATTTTAGCTTTTCCTTCGTAGAGTTTTTGGGGAGTAGACATAGAAATAGACTATTTAAAGGTTAAACAATTAATTATAAATCAGATTATATTTATTTTAACAGCTATTGTCGCTTAAGTGGCAATAATAATTCCTAATCTTTTTCGAGAATCACCCGATAAATAGCATCTGCAACTCGACTCACATCCACCATTTCTTTAACATCATGAACTCGTAAGATATCCGCACCATTAGCAATAGCTACCACACAGGTCGCCGCCGTCCCCCAAACCCTTTGTTTTGGGTCAGGTTGGTTTAAAATATGACCGATAAAACTTTTTCGAGATGTTCCGACTAAAATCGGACAATTAAGCGATCGCAATTTTGTTAAATTCCTCAATATTTCTAAATTCTGTTCAAAGGTTTTTGCAAAACCAATCCCCGGATCAATAATAATATTTTGAGGTGAAATTCCTTCGGCGATCGCTTCTTTAATTCTATCTTGTAAAAACCCTTCTAACTCCCCAATTAAATCCTGATAATCCGTCAAAGTTTGCATGGTTTTAGGCGTTCCTCGCAGGTGCATTAAAATAATAGGAACCTGCAATTGAGCCACCACAGATAACATTTTAACATCAAAAGTAGCCCCGGAAATATCATTAATAATATCCGCTCCGGTTTTAACTGCAACTTCCGCCACCTGAGAACGAGTCGTATCAACAGAAATCGGAATATTTGCCAATAATTGATTAGAACTATTTCTAATGGTTTCAATCACAGGAATAACCCGATTTAATTCTATTTCTAAACCCACAATTTCCGCCCCAGGACGGGTTGATTGTCCGCCAATATCAATAATATCAACTCCCGCTTCCACCATTTGTTGCGCTTGATGTAAAGCCCTTTCTAAACTATTAAAATTCCCACCATCGCTAAAACTATCAGGAGTTACATTCAAAACCCCCATAATATAAGTTCGTTTTCCCCATTCCAGACTTTTATTTCTAATATTTAAAGGGTTGAGAATAGTCATAAATTTTTATAGTTAATTACGAATTACGAATTACGAATGGGTAATAGGTAGCGGGAAAAATATAAGTTTGATCTATAAACTTTTTAACTGTAAACTCTTTAACTGATATAGCAACCGCCAAGGCAGTTAAGACACCAGACGGATCTTGGAACCCAGACGGTAAAGTGTTTTCCCCCGGTGTTCCCTGCCCCCCAGCCCCCCGTGCACGGGGGGTTTGGGGGGGCTGTTCCGGTGTTCCCTGCTATAACTGATGACTGATAACTGATGACTGATAACTGATGACTGATAACTGATTATTGATAATTAACAATACGGGCAAAACCTTCTGGTTGTAAACTAGCGCCTCCAACTAAAGCCCCATCAATTTCTGGCTGTGCCATAATCTCATCAATATTATCAGGTTTGACAGAGCCACCATATTGAATAGTGACATTAGAATTGACTAATTTACTGCGAATTAAACCAATTACCCGATTCGCTTCAGTGGTTTCACAAGTATCCCCAGTTCCGATTGCCCAAATCGGCTCATAAGCAATGACTAAATTATTTTGATCAACCCCAATTAAATCCTTTTCCAACTGAGAGAAAATCACCCCTTCGGTGTCTCCAGCATCCCGTTGTTGTTTGGTTTCTCCCACACATAAAATGGGGGTTAAACCATGGCGTTGAGCCGCTCTAAGTCGCAAATTCACAGTTTCATCGGTTTCGCCAAAATATTGACGTCGTTCACTGTGACCGACAACAACATAACGGATACCAAATTCTAGTAACATCGGGCCAGAAATTTCCCCCGTGTAGGCTCCAGAATCTTCCCAATGTATGTTTTGAGCACCGGGGAAAATTCGACTCCCATGTAAACTTTTCGACATGACACCCAATGTGGTAAAGGGTACACACAGCACCACTTCCCTGTCTTCTGGAGTATCATCTAAATGATTAGTAAACCCTTGCAGAAACTCTTGAGCTTCCGATTGGGTTTTAAACATTTTCCAATTACCCGCAATAATTACTTTTCTCACCGTTAATGTAATTAACCTTAAAAAACAATAAAATCCTACCCTTCAGTTTAAAGCGTTAGGGTCAATTTTTATAGTCAGGGGGTCGGGGAGAGTTAAGAATCAAGTTCTGGGTTTTGTTTTTCAAAGGGATGGGTTATTGGCCAAATTCTAAGCGGGCTTGTTCCACCATTTCTGGGGTCACAATTCCTTGTTCGGCTTCCCTGGCCAGTTGTTCAATACGTTGTCTAGCCTGAGTCCGAACAAAATAGGGAATATTTTTCAGTTTGACCTTGGCTTCGGGAAGCCACTGGGGTTCATCGAAATAATCGGTATTAGCCATAAACTTAACAGTTACTTTGGAATCATAGTCTTATTTTACCTAGGGTTGAACAACAGCCTTAAAACATTTTCAGGAATTGACGAATTACCCCAATGGTAACGGCGGGAAGTTCTAAATGGGGTGTTAATCCCACATTATCTATTTTTTGAAAAACCTTGATCGCCGTTGGATTTAAGTTAGCTAAACGTTCACCCGTTTCGGGACTGGTAAAGGATGATTTCTCACCCCAAATAATAGCCGTAGGTGTCGTCAGTTGACTGATATATAAGGATAAATCAAAACACAAATCTCCCCCCACAAAAGACAAAGCTGCGTATTCGGCATTCGGTTGTTGAGCCGATTTTAAATAGGCTTCTACAATTTCGGAATAAATTCGATCAGGTTGGGCAAATTGCCGATTGTGTAAAAAACCGTAAATCCCAGCCTGATTAGCAATTCCGGTAAAATACAAAACTCGATCTAAGAAAGGTGTTTTCACTATTTGGCTGAATAAACTTTGTCCATAATCTTTGCCAAAATCAGATAATCCAGAGGGAGTTACTAAAATAAGTGATTTAAACAAATCAGGACGTTGAATTGCGACTCGAATGGTAAAAGCTGCGGTTAGGGAGGAGGCTATTACAATAGCGGGAGTTGAACAAGTTTGTTCTAAAAATTCGGTAATTGTGGTTAGATAATCCTCAATTTTATAACTTTTTGCTGGATGTTCTGAACGTCCCCAACCGATTAAATCGGGGGCTAAAATTTGGTATTCATTCGCAAATGCGGGATAAACTTTTGACCATTCATAAGCAGAAGATCCCCCACCGAATCCATGTAAAAATACTAATGGGGGTAATTCTTCATTAATATTCCAGGGGGCAGTCTCCGCCGTGTAATAGACCATTCTGCCTAGAGATGTGACAATTGAACGCTGACCAAATCCATTGGGTTCAAACATTATTAACCTCTTGAAAAATAATAAGTAATGGGGATCGCGGATTTAAGAGGATTTCACGGATTTCACTGATTTTAATTTGTGTTAATCTGCGTAATCTTCTTAAATCCGTGATCGGTAATGGGTAATAACAAGAGTTTACCTCCCCTGTCTCCCCTGCCTCTCCTTGCCAAATCTTCCCGATTCCCCCTCAGAACCTTTGTAGGATCTTGTTAATCCTAGACCAGTGTTTGCAAATTTTCTCCACTTGTTTATAATAGGGGGTAATACCCCTCATGGGTTAAGCACTTCTTTTTGGACACATCCTCCTAAAAGATAGCAGTTTGACACCAGAACGGTGGAATCAACCCTGTCGTATCAATAATTTGGCTTTGGGTAATTATGAAAAACCTTATGATAGACGAAGACTTTCCGGCGGTTGATGTAATTGAGCTCTTTGAGTTAGAAACTCCTATTTATTCTGAATCCAATTCTGCTGAAATTACTGTTTATCCTCAACGGGGAGAACTAAATTTAGATCAAGAATTTACAATTAAAACCTCCACTAAAATTCGGTTAGCATTAGAAGACTTAAATTGTTTTGAAGTAATTGAAAATCAGTTTAAACATTGGGGTATTACTTTTAAGAATGCGATCGCTCTCCAACCGTCTAATCCCGCTTTTGTGATTAAACCCACAACGACTGTCATCATGGGTGCGCCCAAAGGGGGAGATTTAGAAATCAACTTTAAATATCCCATTCATAAATTTTGTGGAATGATTACCAGTTCTAGTGCAACGGTTTTATCGGCTTATGATACCGAAGGCAAAAAAGTAGCAGAAACCGGAATGAGCGTTTCCCATCATATTAGTTCCGATGCCCTTAATTTCCCCCATGCTCAATTAAAACTCACGGGTTTAAATATTCAAAAAGTAACTTTTGAAACCTTTGATGGTCAATTAATCTTACATCATTTTCAAGCTCAATTCTAAACTTTAATTTCTAAGAATAATGCTGATGATTCTGTTCCAGAATTTGTAACCCTTCCAATAACGCTTCACGGACGAAGGGTTCATTTTCTTGATATAACATTAACTGATAAACAAATATAGAGAAATATCCCGGAACTCACTCCACTCCCCAGCGCCAATAAAAATTGACGTTGAGATTTTTCCAGGTGTCGATACCAGTCCCATTGGTTGAAGTTAACCGGAAGTTCCCGTAAACGATATACCCAACCGACGACCGCCATAGCCAAAGCAGTTGAAAATAAAAGTTTACTATTCCACCAGCCCCAAATTCCGCATAGAATCAGGAGGAATAACCAACTTCTCAAACGTTCAGACCGACGGTGGCGTAATCGTTTCCAAGGTTGAACCCAGTTCAGATTAAGCCCTAGCGGTAAAGCCAGGAACATCTGGGAAGAATTAACTCTCCTATCCCTGGAATATAATAGAGTTTGAACTTGATGCAGGAATTGCTGACCGTTGGTTGATAGGCTAATCCGAATTAGCTCAAGATGATCAAGGGTTTTACTGACTTTATCCATTCTGACGATCCCAAGTTAAGTCTTACGTTTTGTGATCTCAAATTTGATCTAATATTAAAATGGCATTATGGCTAGTTTATGGCATTTTGTCACATTAGCTAATATTGATCCGAGATCAACTCGCATTTCAATCGGTTACGATTAAGTTTTCCAGCCAAAACTTAATTATCTTAACCCACTCAACTGCCTAACTCCAACTAGCAATTAACATGTCTAATTTACAAAACCAGTTCACGGTTCACTTTTGGGGAGTCAGAGGGAGCATCGCTTGTCCTGGTTCGGAAACAGTTCGCTACGGGGGAAATACTCCCTGTGTTGAAATGCGGGTTGGTTCAGAACGGTTGATTTTTGATGGGGGTACGGGTTTACGAGTCCTCGGACAATCTTTACTTGCTCAAATGCCTGTAACTGGGCATTTATTTTTTAGTCATTATCATTGGGATCATATTCAGGGATTTCCATTTTTTGTTCCCGCTTTTATTAAAATTAATACTTTTTATATCTATGGTACAATTGCCCCCGATGGTTCAACGGTGCAGCATCGTTTGAATGATCAAATGCTCCATCCTAATTTTCCAGTGCCGTTACAAATTATGGGAGCGGATTTAAAGTTTGTTGATATTTCTGTTGGTAAGTCGATCAAAATTAGCGATGATATTATTGTGGAAACAGCCCTATTAAATCATCCGGGGGAAGCAGTCGGATATCGAGTCAATTGGCGAAATTATGCCGCAGCTTATGTGAGTGATACGGAACATTTTCCCGATCGCCTAGATGAAAATGTGTTATTTTTAGCTCGGAATGCGGATGTTTTAATTTATGATGCCACCTATACGAATGAAGAATATTATTCTGAAAAAACCAGTAAAGTCGGATGGGGTCATTCAACTTGGCAAGAAGCAGTCAAGGTGGCAAAAGCAGCTAATGTTAAACGGTTAGTGATTTTCCATCATGACCCCCTGCATAATGATGATTTTATGGACAAAACCGGGGAACAGGTGGCCGAACAGTTTCCCAATAGTTTAATCGCCAGGGAAGGATTGTCGATTCAGTTAAGTTCACCTTTGAATTCAAGTCCTCCTGTCTCCCAGTCAGCCTAACTCTAGGGTTAATTTAACCAGATTTTCTGACAATGGCGATCGCAAATTTCAAAATTATGTCAAAATGTGAAGCGTGTGGATAACATCATCGCTCGATACCATATTAACGCCTACTGCCGTTGCTTTAGGGAACTTTGATGGCTTACATCGGGGCCACCAACAGGTGATTCAGCCGATTTTAAGTGTAAAGTCGCAAATTGATTCCCGACAACCGACAGAGATGCTTTTAGCTAACCCCGCCGCCCATTTAACGCGGGATAGATTTCCTTTGGATAGTAATTTAGGAGAATCGGAATTCGGTTATAGTACAGTCGTAACCTTTCATCCCCATCCTCAAGAATTTTTTACAGGTCAACCCAAAAAGTTACTAACTCCCCTAGATGAAAAAGCGGAATGGTTAAAAAGAATGGGAGTAAAACAGTTAGTTTTATTGCCTTTTGATCAACAAATGGCGGCTTTATCTCCACTAGAATTTGTGGAAAAGATTTTAATTCAAAAATTACAACCTAATTATATTAGTGTCGGAATTGATTTTCACTTTGGGAAAAAACGGGCTGGAACTGTTAAGGATTTAGAAAAGATTGCCGGAAATTACGGAATTAAGGTAGAAACCGTTCCTTTATATTTATGTGAAAATGGCGAACGGATTAGCAGTTCAGAAATTCGCGCCTCCTTAGAACAAGGTGCGATTAGTCGAGCCAATCAATTATTAGGAAGATCCTATCATGTAGTTGGCTCAGTAGTTCAGGGTCAACAGTTAGGACGAACTATCGGATTTCCCACAGCTAATTTACAATTACCCCCGGAAAAATTCTTACCTCGCTATGGGGTTTATGCCGTAAAAGTATCTGAAACTGGGATGAAATCACTCACAGAAACCGGAAGTGATGCTAATTTTGAGTTAGTGAATCATCCGGGGGTGATGAATATTGGCTGTCGTCCAACGGTCGCAGGTCAAAACATCACCGTGGAGGTTCATCTGTTAGATTGGTCGGGGGATTTATATGGTAAAACCTTAAATGTTAGCCTAGAACAATTCCTGCGCCCAGAACAGAAATTTAGCTGTTTGGATGCCCTTAAAACTCAAATTAAGGCGGACTGTTTACAAGCTAAGGAGATACTATACCCCATGTAGAGACGTGCCACGGCGCATCTCTCCACAAGGATTATAATTGACATAATTGCATTTTGTCCTACTCCCAATAAAAATATCCCATGAAACAACGAATTGAACTTCTAAAACAGAATTTAAGCCGGACAATTGTAGGCAAAGAAGACGCCATTCGGCTGACATTAGTAGCTTTATTAGCCGGGGGTCATGCACTATTAGAAGATGTTCCGGGTGTTGGTAAGACCTTACTCGCAAAATCCCTAGCCCGTTCGATAGCAGGACAGTTTCATCGGATACAATGTACACCGGATTTATTACCTACAGATATCACCGGAACTAATATTTGGAATCCCCGAACTGGGGAATTTGAATTTTTACCAGGGCCGATTTTTACTAATATTTTATTAACCGATGAAATTAACCGGGCGACGCCTCGAACTCAGTCCGCATTATTAGAAGTAATGGAAGAAAGACAAGTCACCGTTGATGGAGTTTCGCGGTTAGTTCCCAAACCATTTTTTGTCATCGCAACTCAAAACCCAATTGAATATCAAGGAACATTTCCCTTACCAGAAGCCCAAATGGATAGATTTTTATTATCCCTAACTTTAGGGTATCCCACCGAAGCCGAAGAATTGCAAATGTTACAAGGATTATCTCATGGAATAACGGTAGATGATTTAGAACCTTGTATATCTCAGGATGAGGTATTAGAAATTCAAAATTGGTGTCGTCAAATTAAGATTGAAACATCATTACAACAGTATATTTTAAATTTAGTTAGAGCTACAAGAGAATCAGATGAAATCACATTAGGGGTGAGTCCTCGCGGTGCAATTTCTTTACATCGAGCCACCCAAGCCCTAGCATTTTTATCAGGTAGAGATTATGGCACACCGGATGACGTCAAATACCTAGCGCCCCATGTCCTATCCCATCGTTTAATTCCAGCCGGAGGAAGGCGGGCAAAAACAATTATTGAACAGTTATTAAGGACAATTGCCATACCCTAGTAGTGAGCCCTTCAGGGCTCTTTAGGATGCGCTGAAGCGCAACAACGAATTATCCCCATAGGATTATTGACATCAATCCAGAATTATAGCAACCGCCAGGCGCGGTTAGGACATACAATTTCGGGAGTTTGATGCAGAAGTTTTCCGTATATCGTAACGACACAGAATTAGTAGGTATAATTAGAGCAATGTTTTCAGCTTGAAGCCTGCTCTAGTAGTCGTTATATGGAGGTTGAATTGTGAATCTTGTTTTGGAGTGCGAATCCCCACCACTTAGGGAAGATGAAACAGGAGCAATTCGGGTTGGTAACTCAAGGGTTCTCCTGGAACTGGTGATCCGAGGATTCCAGGATGGTGCTTCTCCAGAAACCATTGTGCAAAGATACTCAACGCTTTCTCTGTCTGACGTTTACATCACAATTGGTTATTATCTTCGGCATCAGCAAGAAATAGAATCCTATTTGAACGAGCGCGAACAGTTAGCAGAATCCGTTCATCAACGATTTTCAGAAATTCAGCCTGATCTGAGTCTAATTCGATCCAGACTTTTAGCACAACAAACTCCCTAATCTTTGTTATGTTGAGGTTGCTGAGTGATGAAAATTTTAATGGCGATATCGTGCGAGGATTGTTTCTTCGTCAACCTGATCTTGACTTATTGCGTGTTCAGGATGTTGGGTTGCGAAAAGTGGATGATCCAGAAATTATAGATTGGGCCACAAGCAATGGGCGCATTCTCTTAACTCATGATCGGGCAACAATGCCAGACTTTGCTTATGAGCGGTTATCTCAGGGACAGCAAATGTCGGGGCTATTTGTGATCAATGATCGGATGCCGGTTAGGCAGGTAATCGATGAATTGCTACTACTGATTGATTGTAGTGAACAAGATGAGTGGAAAGGCATCGTCCTGTACTTGCCCTTGTAAACTCAGTAGCGATCGTGGCATAACCCTAGTAGTGAGGCGTTCACGCCTCTTTAGGAAGCGCTCAAGCGCAACAACAAATTATCCCCTGACTCTGAGCAGATGAATATGAACTTGAAGAATATCGTAATCATAGTTGGATTAGTCATCTTGGCTTTGATGGTAATTTTTGGGAGTGTTTATGTTGGTCGTATAACTGCCCCTAACTATCTTGATCTTTACAGCGAACAGAAAGCTCAAAGAGAATTCCTGGAACAGAGAGTATTAAAGTTGACTTCTGAAAATGAAAGGGTGAAAGCTAATTTACAAGGTGGTCGAAGTAATGCTGAAGAACAAGAAGCACTTAATAAGAGAGAACAAGAGCTTGATCGACGTGAGAGTTTATTAAATAAGCGTGAAGATGAATTAATCACAGCCAGAGTTGATTTAGAGGAGAAAATGCGTGACTTTTATGAAACTATTGGAACTACGAGAGAGGAGGTAGGACAGGCGAAGCAAATCAGAATGGATTATGAGGATACAAAGGAACTGCTAAGTAAAACACTTAAAGAAAGAAATAACTGGAGAACATGGTTTTATCTTTTATTAGTTTTGTTGCTTGTTTCTGCTTTGCCTCTACTCTTCTATTTTCTTAGGTTGCGTTATTTAGAAGCAAAATCTAGGAAATTTATAGAGATGCTTGAAACTAAATTATCAAACCCATCTGTATCCGTTGATGATGTTAAAACACTGACGAATACATATCTACAGTTAACAGATACAAATAAATCTCAAAAAGCATTAAAGTCTGGTGATGCAACTAGCACATAAAATTTGATGGCTAACAGATGCCTAACAAGTCACTGCATCGGACGGTCGAAAGCTGCTTGCGCTTAGTTCAAGATTATCTGCCGCAGCTTGGAGGTTATCTGTTAGTATTGGAAAGCAAATTATTGAAAAGCTATCTTTAAGAATTATGTATATTGACTTCAACAAGTATGACTATTCCTTAATAGATGAAAGTCAAAGAAGTGCATATATTGAGAGAGACAAAACGGCATATAAAGACATTCTTAGAGAATGGCTTGACGATAATATTGATGAGATTGTTGAAAGAAAGTGGTTAGTTGAAGATATTTTATACTTGTCATCTGTAAGTGATTTTATTCGACTACTGAAAGAAGCAGAAAACTTATTTGAATTTGGTTTTTATACTGGCTGTATTGCACTTACAGGTATTTCTTCTGAAGATTTTACAAAGTTTTTAGCTGAGAAATTAGGGCAAGAGAAGCTAGTCGAGCAAACTCAAGAAAAAAGACTTAAGGCTCTGAGAAATAAGAATTTGATTTCAGAAACTACTCACAATAGTCTTGATGTCATACGAAAAATTAGAAATGATTGTCTTCATTACAATGAAAACTTTAAACAAAAGGGTAATAACGAGCTAAAGAGTGATGCAATGCAAGGCTTGAATGAATTTAAGAAAATAGTAAGGAATCTGATCGGTGAATTTCCATCAACACCAGATGCAGGTTTTGATCATTTTCTGAAAGTTATGGACGAAGCAGCAAAGCAGTCTGTGTCTGAGAATTACGAGTCTGTTAAAAACTTTGCAGACATGAACATGAAGCTTAGAAATGCGTCTTCAATTCTTCTGGGAATGCCTACAGCCTTCCATCCAAATACAGAGATATTAGTATTTTCAGGACTTTATACTGTGTTGGAAGTTGATCTAGATGTTGAGCCGCCTGAAATAACACTTGAAAATGCAAGCAACGGTTTACCAGTAATTGTAGATTTAGAAGACGACGACAAACAATTTTTGAAAAAGGAAGGAATAAAAGAAGGTGATATTGTTCAGGCAAGAATTAGAGCAGTAGTCAGCAAACTTGGTCAGACAGAAGCTTGGAAGTTCCTGAATTTGCGAAAAATGTGAGTTATGAGCAGGAAAACATAGTCCAGCCGAACAGCATAGTAGGTAAAAATCTTCCTCTTGAATCTAAATTTAACCCATTGCATAACGAGTAAACTGGCATTTAAAAGGGGAATGAAAACCCAGAATAATATCAGAAGTCGGTACACCCATTTCAATTAATTTCTCGGCAACTGTTAGTGCATTCGCTGATCTTGTAGGGTGTGTTAATGAAATGTAACGCACCTTATTTTTGTTTTAACGCAAGTGATTCTTTCGGAGCAGATTCTGGTC